>OOBV01000023.1_pt1 | contig 143428 bp, 118 predicted proteins | sample 1671731 | NCBI WGS metagenome assembly OOBV01 (sample SAMN06348186, study PRJEB24527) | human gut metagenome | biome: human gut; feature: ankylosing spondylitis patient; material: feces | host: Homo sapiens | place: China | collected 2015-10
CTCTCCAAAACTTCTTTTTCAAGAAGTGCTTTTCTCTTAAAGCGGTGCAAAGGTAACACTTCTTTTTTAATTCGCAAACAAATCCGGAATAAAATAATTCACATATCCGCAAAAACTAAAAATACGGCATTAAAGGAACTAATAAAATGTTACTAAAATCTTTTCGTCCGACAGCTGTTTTATTTTCGTCCAACAGCTGTCGGACGAAAATAAAACAGCTGTCGGACGAAAGGGAAATTATTATGGGACGAATAGATTTCAGCATAAATAATAATAGTCGGTAAGAGTACAGATATTAATCGGACGGACACGAATCAATACCCGGTGGTACTTCCTACCTAATAATAGCTATTTTATGCTCTTCAACATAAAAATCCTCCATATTATTGTGTAATTACGGAAATTTTTCCGTAATTTTGCGCGCTCTAAAGGATAACATATCTAATCACTTTTATTAAAAGAACATTATGGAATTAAACAAAACCTTTATTGACGGGCTTTGGAGCAAAGAAATCAATGTAAGTGATTTCGTTAGTAAAAACATCACGTCCTACACCGGAGACGCATCTTTCCTGCAAGGACCAACGGAGCGCACCAAGCATATCTGGAACCTCTGTCTGAAAGCACTGGAAGAAGAAAGAGCCAATAACGGTGTCCGTTCATTAGATCATACAACAGTATCTACCATCACTTCCCACAAAGCAGGCTATATAGATAAGGAGAACGAACTTATCGTAGGCTTGCAGACAGATGAACTGCTGAGACGCGCCATCAAACCTTTCGGCGGCATCAATGTAGTGGCAAAAGCATGCCGCGAAAACGGCGTGGAGGTAGACGATAAAGTAAAAGACATCTTTACACACTACCGCAAAACACACAACGACGGCGTATTCGATGTATATACCGAAGAAATCCGTTCGTTCCGTTCATTGGGCTTCCTCACCGGACTTCCCGACAACTATGCACGCGGACGTATCATCGGTGACTACCGCCGTCTGGCATTGTACGGCATTGACCGCCTCATCGAAGCCAAACAGGAAGACTTGCGCCACCTGACCGGCCCTATGACCGAAGCACGCATCCGCCTGCGCGAAGAAGTGGCAGAGCAAATCAAGGCCTTGAAGGACATCAAGACCATGGGCGAATATTACGGCCTCGACCTCAGTCACCCTGCCACATCTGCTCAGGAAGCCGTACAGTGGGTATACATGGCATACCTTGCCGCTGTAAAAGAACAAGACGGTGCCGCCATGTCATTGGGTAATGTATCTTCATTCCTTGACATTTTCATTGAATACGATTTGGCTCACGGTAAGATTGACGAAACTTTTGCACAAGAGCTGATTGACCAGTTCATCATCAAACTGCGCATGGTACGCCACCTGCGTATGCAGTCCTACAATGACATCTTCGCCGGAGACCCCACCTGGGTTACCGAAGCTATCGGCGGACGCTTCAACGACGGTCGCGTAAAGGTGACAAAAACCTCTTTCCGCTTCCTGCAAACATTGTACAACCTCGGCCCGTCTCCCGAGCCTAACATGACTGTGCTGTGGAGTCCCGAACTGCCGGAAGGCTTCAAGGAATTCTGTGCCAAAGTATCCGTAGATACCAGCTCTATCCAGTACGAGAACGACAACCTGATGCGCGAGGTACGCAACTGCGACGACTACGGTATCGCCTGCTGTGTATCCTACCAGGCTATCGGTAAGCAAATCCAGTTCTTCGGCGCACGCGCCAACCTTGCCAAAGCATTGTTGCTTGCCATCAACGGCGGACGTTGCGAAAACACCGGAACCGTAATGGTGAAAGGTATCCCCGTGCTGACTCACGATACGCTGAACTTTGAAGAGGTAATGAACAACTACAAGAAGGTGCTGACGGAGATTGCCCGCGTTTACAACGAAGCAATGAACATCATCCACTACATGCACGACAAGTATTATTACGAAAAAGCCCAAATGGCATTCGTAGATACAGACCCGCGCATCAACCTTGCATACGGCGTAGCCGGACTTTCCATTGCCATCGACTCATTGTCTGCCATCAAATACGCCAAAGTAACGGCACGCCGCAACGACATCGGCCTGACGGAAGGTTTCGACATCGAAGGTTCTTTCCCGTGCTTCGGCAACAACGACGACCGTGTAGACCATCTTGGTGTAGACCTGGTGTACTACTTCAGCGAAGAGTTGAAGAAGCTGCCCGTTTACAAGAACGCCCGTCCTACCCTGTCGCTCCTGACCATCACATCCAACGTGATGTACGGTAAGAAGACCGGAGCCACTCCCGACGGACGCGCCAAAGGCGTTGCTTTCGCTCCGGGAGCCAACCCGATGCACGGACGCGACAAGAACGGTGCCATCGCCTCTTTGAGTTCCGTAGCCAAACTGCGCTACCGCGACTCACAGGACGGTATCAGCAACACATTCTCCATCGTTCCGAAATCATTGGGTCCCACTGCCGAGGAACGTGTAGAAAATCTGGTTACCATGATGGACGGTTACTTCACCAAAGGTGCACACCACCTCAACGTGAACGTACTGAACCGTGAAATGCTGGAAGACGCCATGGAACATCCGGAGAAATATCCGCAACTCACCATCCGCGTTTCCGGATATGCCGTAAACTTCGTGAAACTGAGCCGCGAACACCAGCTGGAAGTTATCAGCCGCAGTTTCCACGAAAGAATGTAATCGGTAAACCGGATACATAACCTTTTAGAGCACGGATTACACGGATTTCACGGATTAAGCAAAAATCCGGAGTAATAACCCTGTAGTCCGTGCTTTCTTTTTTACTACATTCTTTGCTTATAATACACTATTATGATTAATGTTCATTCATACGAATCAATGGGCACTTTCGACGGTCCGGGGCTGCGGCTTGTCGTATTCCTCCAAGGCTGTCCTTTCCGTTGCCTGTATTGTGCCAACCCCGATACGATAGATGTAAAGGGCGGTACTTCTACTCCTGCCGGTGAAATCCTGCAAATGGCTGTCAGCCAAAAAGCTTTCTTCGGGAAAAAAGGGGGAATTACTTTCTCCGGCGGCGAACCGACCTTACAGGCAGAGGCATTGATACCACTGTTCAAAGACTTGAAAGCAAACGGCATCCATATCTGTCTTGACACCAACGGCGGAATCTGGAACGACAAAGTTGAGGAATTGTTAAGTCTGACGGACTTGGTATTGCTCGATATTAAAGAATTCAATCCCGAACGCCACCGTGCCCTGACCGGACGCAGCAACGAACAAACCCTGCGCACCGCTGCCTGGCTGGAACAACAGGGACATCCGTTTTGGCTGCGCTATGTCCTGGTACCGGGATATAGTGATTTTGAAGAAGACATACGCAGCATGGGCGAACAGCTCGGCAAATACCAAAGCATACAACGGGTGGAAATACTTCCCTACCACCGCTTAGGAGTGCATAAATACGAAGCTATGGGCTGGGATTATCAGTTAAAAGAAGTAGTAGAGAATACCCCCGCACAACTGGAACGAGCCGAAAAACTCTTTAAAGAGTACTTTCCCACAGTAGTAGTAAATTGAGAATTGATTCCTAACTCTCAATTTAATCAGTAAGTCAACCGTACTCCACCCTGCAAGGTAAAGTTGCAGGGATTTTCTTTTCGTATAGTCTCAATATCCGAGCCATCGTCGAAGAAGTACGACACTCCCGGTTCTACATAAATGCCGACTCTGCTACTTATATTATACTGTGCACCCACAGCTCCCATAACAGAGAATTGCAGCGGTTTCACGGTTTCGTTTTTACTTCCTATTTTCCCGTAAACGCATTTTTCCATGGCGCCGCCGGCAGAAACATACATGATAAAGGACTTCTTATCTACAAAGTTCCAGTTGGCACGCAAAGGAATACCCAAGTAATGCAATTTCTGGCTGACCGTTTCCGAGCTTCCGGCAAATTTCACATCCGAAGCGAGGTACGTATACGTCAAGCCCGTTTCTACGGAGAAACCCCGTGCAAGCCCTTTACGTACCGACAAACCGAAAGACAGCGGCTGTTTATGGTCTATGTCCACCACCTGTCCGGAACTTCTCTGCAGATAAGGTATGCCATCCTTAAAGACAAGTTCCTGCCCATCCGGCACTTCCATTATCCCGTCAGACATAGTGGTAAGGTCTACCCTTCCGCCGGAAACGCCGAAACTCTGTCCGTTCTGAAGCAGCCCGCTTTCATCCATGCTGCTTCCCGAAATCAATCCGCCCGTATTTCCTACTGCCAATCCGACCGACCAGCCGCGCGACTGCTCCCGCTTCGTTCCGCCAACCGGCAAATGCAATTTGTCCCTGCCGGATGGGCGGCGGCGCTCAACCTTTTCCGTACGCTCCTCTTCCGCTATCACTTCTTCTGTTGCTTCCTGATTTGCCTGTGCCGGCTCCGCAGTACGTTCCTGTACGTTTCCAGTCTGAACTTCCGGCTCTGCACCCAAAGATTGGATGACCGTTTCCCGTTCCGTTTCATCTGCGGTATTCAGTTGTTGCGCCAGCAAGGAACGCCGGTTTGTATCCGTTGGCAGCTCCTGCTTCTGTGCGCGATAACCGGGTTCTGTTATCTCTGTCCGTACCGAAGGCGTCTGTTGCTCCGGCAGCTTGTCCGGCACGGCAGCCAATGCCGGTGCAGCCGTATTCCGCATCTCCTCTCCCACAGGGCTTTGGAGCAGCCATACACTCACCGACGACACCGCAACGAGCAGTGCCGCAGCCGCAGCTACAGCCCAGCGGCGGAAAGGTATAATCCGCCGTCTTCCGGCTACCGGCGGCTTCGAAGCGGACAAATCCTTCTCAAGCCGTTCCCAACCGGAAACGGGCAACGGTTCGGAATAATCGTCCAACCGTTCCTTTATCTTTCGCATCCACAATTCATCTTCCATACGTTTCTCCATTTATGCGTTTCTTTTCATCCACTCCTTCACTTTGGCAGCCAAAGCGGCTTTGGCACGTACCAGTTGTGAAGCCGATGATTTTTCGTTGATGCCCAGCAACCGGGCAATCTCCTTATGAGATTTATCTTCAAAAACAAACAGGTTGAATACGGTACGATAACCGGCGGGAAGCTCGCTTATAAACTGCATCAATACCTTTTGAGGAATAGTATCCACTGCCGAAGCATCCGGTTCCTCATACGTCTCCGGCACATCGTCCAAGGCAGCGGACTGGCTCATCACATCATTCTTCCGCAAATACTGCAATACCGTATTCACCATTACACGTTCCATCCAAGCCCGCAAAGAACCCTCTCCCCGCCAAGTGAACTTATCGAAAGAGTCGAAGAGCTTCAGGAAACCGTCATGCATCAAATCCTGTGCAGTTTCCCGGTCACCGGCGTAACGCAAACATACGCCGAGCATCCGCCCCGCATATTGTTCGTACAGTTCTTTGCGGGCAAGGTTGTCGCCTTGCCTGCAACGTTCTGCCAATACCTGTTCTTCCATCCTCTCTTTTAACACGTGTTTACCTTATAAATGCAACGGGCACAAAAATACTGCATCCGGCAGATAGGAAATTCATTCTTTATTTTCTTTAACAATCTTATAAGCAGTATTTGTGCAGTCCCGGCATTTTCTGAATACGAAACCTAAAACAGAACCAATAACAAAACCTCTACTTATGAAAAAGTTAAGAACGATATTAGCCGCATTTCTGCTGTTGTTCATTGCCACCCCCGTACTGCAATCCTGCCTGGACGACTGGGACGATGACGAACATCCGTCGCTTGCCATAGGTACCGTACGAATTATCGACGGGAAAGACTATTATTTCGCACTCGATGAAGGAACCAGAATGTTTCCCGGCGATACTACCCAAGTGAATAACTACACTCTGGTGGAGGGGCAACGCGCTTTTATATATTTCAACCTGCTGGACGAAGAAGTAACCGGCTACGATTACAATGCCAAAATCAACCACGTAGAGAATATCCTTACCAAAGACATTTATTTCATGCCTGCCGAAAAGGCCGACAGCATCGGCGACGACCGCATCAACATCAACAATATGTGGATTACGGACAACTACCTGAACATCCAATACCAGCTATACCATAGCAACAGCAATGACAAAAAACATATGCTGAACCTTATAGTCAACGAAGCATCCGACGGCAAGAACGACAAAGAGGGATATATCACGCTGGAATTCCGACAGAATGCTTACGGTGACGAGCCGCTCATGCCGGGACAAGGACTTGTCTCTTTCAAACTGGATAAGATAGCCGACCGGATACCCGGAAAAGCCGGACTTAATATCCGCGTAAAAAGTTTACACGACGGCGAATATTATAAAACCATTGACTTTAAAACAGACGAGAACTAAACTATTCTTTGCAATTCCCTTTTCAATGTCTTTTTATAAAAGCGGAGCAGGCTGTTTGCCTTCACTCCGCTTTGTTCTTTCCTGCCTTCTGCCCCATATTACTGTATCCTATGTTATGTCTCATTTTTATTGCGTATCTTTGCACCCGATTTTACCAAACAACTTTCTATAAGCATGAAAAAAGGACTGCTATACGCAATATTGGCATCTGTGCTATGGGCCATCGTAAACCCGTTCATCAAGCAAGGGCTCAGTTATGATTTTACTCCGATGAATTTTGCCGGACTGCGTTTCACCAGTGTCGGCGTTCTGCTTTTTGCCTATACCTGGCACAAGGGGATGTGGCAGGAAATCAAGCAGCACCGCAAACTGTTCCTCAATCTGATATTCATCAATATGTTCATGGGTTATACGGCCTTTTATTTCGGGGTGGACTTCGTAAGCGGGGCTATATCATCCATCATCATGGGCATGACACCGCTTATCAATGTACTGCTTGCCCATCTGCTGGCAAGTAACGACAAACTGAACGGCTACAAAATCGTCAGCCTCATCATCAGCCTTGCAGGCCTCTTGCTGATTGTAGGGATGGGTAGCGACGGTGAACCGCTGGACTGGAAAGGCATCACAGGCATCATACTACTGTTGCTCAGCATTATCTTTCAGGGCTATTCCGCCATCTCCGTATCCGAAGAGAAAGGCAAGGTCAACCCTATCTTCCTGAATGCCGTACAGATGTTTTTCGGTGGCGCCCTTATCTACATCATAGGATTGGGCACGGAAGGTTATCACTCTTTCATCGGCAAGCCTGCCGGATTTTATATCAGCCTGGGCATCCTCGTATTTATTTCCGTCTTTGCCTTCAGCTTCTGGTTTATGGCGTTGCAAAGCAAAGGCGCAAAAGTCAGCGACATCAATATGTGCCGCCTTATCAACCCGATTCTCGGAGCTGTATTAAGTTGGATAATGCTTGCGGGAGAATACCCCACATTCAGTACGGTAGCGGGAATGCTGATTATTGTCAGTTCGCTGGTTATCTATTTTAAAGGAGCGGAGATTGTAAAATACATCAGTACAAGGAAATAAACAGAGTGTGTCAAAATACACTTGATGATTTCTTTTAGGCACGGCAATGGCAGTAGCTATCAGCACCTTCAAATTGCAAGCAATTCTTTCCCTAAAATATGAAGAGCTTCTTTAATTTGCATCTTCCTCATGTCACTCGGTTTTTTAATGCCATAAATATATTTGGAAAGAAGGCTTTTGTTTATTCCCATACTACGTGCTACTTCTGATACATTCAGCTGAGGAAAGCGTTTAAATATCATTGCTATCTCATTTTCATAATCCGGTTCCACTGTTTCAAAAAAGCTGGATATATGAATATCCTCATCCAATGATTCCCAACGAACATCGTCACCAAACTTTCCTATCTTGAAATCAAGACGCTCTTTATCACTTGCATCCTTTAACAAAGGGAATGCCTCTAAAGGACGGCTGAAAGTTTTTTCATCATCTATTTTTACATAAATGCGATTAGCATCAAACCAAATGTCTTTTATTGTATTCATAACTTTCGGTTTTAATAATTATTCTCCATGATATTTTCTCCAAGCATCAATTATATCATCTTGATATGCTTCAATTATTACCAATGCCTTTCTTATATCTTTCGGTTTTATGCCATTACTCGATACAACTTCTATTTCGGGATAGACATTAACTTTTGCTCTACCATCACCATTCTGAATATGAACATGAATGGGTAAATGTTCTTCGGAATAGAAATAAAAGCGAATACCAAAAAGCTCAAATAGTGTTGGCATAATTATGTGACATTTTAATTGTACTGATACAAATATAGGGATAAATATTTATCCCTACAAATAATTAAGTAAAGAAGATGTATGCTTAAAATTTGCTATTAGCAAACAAATCAGTACAGAGTACTTCGACATCTATCATTTTTATATTTTAGATTTTCAATGGTTTGACATAACCATTTGAGGAATAAACCTTTAGCGAGCTATTTGAGGAGTGGCAGTAACGACTTAGAAACTGTGCGATTTTCAGCGTTTTGCTATGTTTTGCTGTCAAATAACTCTTTTTGTTTGCAAATATAGTCAGTTTTGTTGAAACAAGGAAACGCTAGTTTACAATTCTGTTTCACCGATTTTATTTTCCGACTTACTGATTTCCTTAGCAAAAGTCTTGAAGTCCGTCACATCCTGCGGAACAAGAAAGAAGTATTTTTGCAATTCAGCATTTGCCTCTTCTCCATATCCGTACAAATGATACCTCTCTTTTGTTCTCACTTTATTTGTAGGGAGAATAAAGACTCCTTTTTGCGCTTTTAAACGATACAAATAGGTAATCATCTGATTAACATCATCCCTCGTATCTATATTTCTTTTATATTTTGCATCGGCAATTACAGAACCTTTCTCTCTGTAAAAATCGGGATAGCGTGGAAATTGATTTGGGAGTGCCAAATATATTCGTCCTGTCCCTCTCTTATTATTAGGATGCTTGAATCCTTGTTTTGAAAGGATGGTTGCTAGATACTCTTCCCATAAATATGAGACATCAAACAAGACACCATGTATTTTGTCATCCTTTGCTCCATACTTGTTCTTTTCGTGTCTCAATATACGCAAGCAGAGCTTTTGGAGTGGTGTATAACTGGAGTAATACGGATGGGTTATAACCTTTAAATTGGCTTTCACTATTTTTTCTCTTTCCTGTCTGTTATAGTGTGGAGTTGAGTGGATGATTTGTGCAACGCTTGTATGTGTATCAGCATCATTTTCCAACAACATTTTTCCAAATGAAGTTTTACCGATGTAGTCAATCGTATGTCGTATCAGTTCGGTTACATGGTTGTCATGACTAAACTCACGAGTACGATATGCTATCCGACCATTAAAAGGCAAATTTGTTTTCAAATGCCTGTTAATGTCTATTGTACCTCGTACATTAGCGTCATTATACTCATTTCTCTGATATTCTTTATATATTCCTTGGGTTAACGCTTCGTTAAGAAGCTTCGGGAAAAGCAACAACAGAAAATCAAACGCTTGCTCATCTGTTGTTTCGTGTAACATATTAACAAGATTGATACGCAATACTTTTTGAAGCATATAGTGCAAAAAGAAATCCTGCTTAGTATCTGTTGCGAAGCGAGAATGTATGGAAAGGGATTGCCCGTTTACATTGATAAAACCTGCGATGTTTCCAGTATTCAATATTGCTTCCGTACATTGATTTTCTTTCCAGTGCAGTTGTAGATTCAACAATGATTGCTTATCAGTCTCATCTTCACAACGATAAAAAGAATGAGGATATACGAGCAGGCCGTTACCACTATTGCTCAACAAGTCGGATATTGTTTTGTTAGCGATGCTCTGTAGTGGTAAATACTCATCAAGGTTATCTTTGATGGTGTATGTTGTATTGTCTGCGAGTATAATCATTGAACATTCCCGTTATAATATACCCATTCCAACATTTTAAGGTTTTCCGTGGCATTTGCAGAACCCCTCAAATATTCAAAAAGCACTCCTTTCAAATGATTCTCCCACAAATGCCTATAAGCAGCATTCTTGTTGGAGTGGTCTTCATTGAGATAGAGCTGTATTTTACTAAAATAAGAACCGCCTATATGGTATGCTACATTGAGTCCCTCTATGCCAGTTTCGGTATTTTCATCCCATATTGCAGAATTCAAACGTTTCATCTTTTCGACAACTTCATCTTTCATTTCTTGAAGTTCATCAAGCATGCCCGTATTCTCGTTAGCTTTTATTTCTTCCCAAGCGAAACGACGACGCATGGCAAAATCCATACTTTCTACGCTACGGTCTATGTCGTTCATTGTACCTATTATATAAACATTATCAGGCACATAAAAACCGTTATAGAAAGGTTCTGTCGTATCAGTTATAAGATTTTGGTATTGGGTTTTAACCTGTCCTTTTTTTCCTCGATAACCAGGGTCTATGCTGAAAAATAGTTCTCCAAATATCTTTGAAATTTCTCCACGGTTGATTTCGTCAATGATAAAGACAAACTTCTTATTATTATCAAATAATTCCGTTCCTTTTGAATATGCCAACAAACCAACATTTTGAATCATATATTGAATTATAGCTTTCCTATAATTGTCATGTCCTCCACTTGGAACTCCAGCTAATCCCCTATAAACATTGTACATTTGCTCTTTACTGAAGAACTTTGACATACCATGTATCCATGTGTCTTTTGCATAATCATTGTTTTCATAAGTTCTATTTGCCAATCCATCACCATTGACATTTAGTTCTAAACGGAAACTTGACTTTCCACTAAGTAACGGTATCTGCAAATAGTCCTGCTCGTTTAGTATGTTTATCAATTTGTCCCAGCATTCATTGAAATTATCAATAACATTTAATGTTTTACTATTTAATGCTTTCTTGCAAAAAGATTTAAACACACCGTCTTTTCTTTCAAAACCAATATTGCCATTATTATCAGGGGGAGTTGGACGTAAGCCCTCAACGAAATCGGTATAATCGTATGATGGATGAAACTGGACGAAATCATACTCAGCATCCATAGCTTCTGCTATAGCCTTTGCTAAATGCGTTTTACCTGTACCTGGTGCTCCTGTAAGAATCAAATTGTAATTCTTTTCGATGAGCTCTTTTTTTTCTTCTATATAGTTGTTCATATTATTCTGTTCCTCTTGAATATATCTTAAATGTTCCAAAATCTGCCAAGGATATGTTACTATATCCATTGCATTTTGAGGTTGTAGTACTTTCTGAAAAAGATTAAATATATTATGGCTATTTACAAACCAATTACCTCCAACAAAATCAATATGTTCTGTAGTAGTATATATTTCCAATTTATTGAATAGTTCCCATAAGTTGCCTTCATTAACAATTGTACACAAAAGATTTGGTTGTAATGAAGCTATTAAACGATTTGTTGCAGCTTTCCTATCTTGAGATGTAAAACATCTTATCCATTGTTTTATCTCTTGATATACCTCCCACAGTGGTTGATTCTGACTATCTGCTATCTTTTTCAATAAAGGAGCAAGCTCATTCCAATGAGCTTTGATTTGTTGCTGTTCGTTTTTGGTAAAATATCCTTGTTTTAAAGAAGAAACACAATGACCAGAAGAACGCTCAAAGAACTCTTTAAAAACGTCCTCATCCCAAGTTTCCCATTGTGTCTTAGTTGCAGCTTCTTTAATGAATAGAGGCACATATTTTTTGTAATGATTCATCCAAGCATCCCAAAGGTCTATCTCATCACAATATTGCTTCAATGACTTTTTAATCATATTCTTAAAAACTATTCCTACAAATCTATGTACAAAAGTACAAAAAATCCGTGATACGGCATTCCATTATCACGGACTTTATTTTGATTTACAGCCTAATACCTTTATCCTGTTTTCTTGTCGGCATTCCTAATGCTTGCATAAACTCGTCTTTCTTTCGTCTGAACCAACTGACATGTGAAACACCATCTATCTTAAAATCAAACTTTCCCTCCGTGTCCTGTTTGAGGGAGCAAACCGCACCATCTGCCCTAAAGTGTTGGTTAAACTCACGTGAATACAGTTCGCCTTTAATGGAAACATCTTTGAATGTGCATAATTTTCTAATAATAGCATCCCCTAAGTTCAGAGTATCACGCAAGAACTTAATTGTTGGCATCAGTTTTTCCACATAGGGAAAATAACGTTTGACAAAATCCACAAACTCGGATAGTTTGCTGTTCTGTTGTTCATATGCGGTTTTTATCTCCTGTATCTGCTTGGCTTGTTGATATTCCCTCTGTCTGGCTTCTTCTTCAAGTTCAAGGATGCGGTCTTGCAATTCCTCGTTCCTACGTTCCAATGCTTTCATCTTTCCACCCCCAAAAAGAGAGCCCACGCTTTCGGCTATATTGGTCGCTGCGGTCGTGGCTGCGCCTTTCAGCTTCTCGGTCTGTACCTCCTTCTTGGCTCGTTTGAGTTCCTGCTCGGCTTCGGCTTTCTGCTCCTGCAACCGTTTGTTTTCCATATCAAGGGCATCGTTCTTTTTCTTCATGTCCCGATAGTATTGCGTGGTGCTTGTGTGCCGTGCTTCAGATCCACGCACACCACGCTGCAATCCATACTTTGCCATAACCCTTGCGTAATTGTCGTGGTACGCAATCAGTGTCTGACGATTGAACAGGTCATCGGCACACAGACGGATGGTATCCGATTTTTTACGGTACTTGCGTTTACCGTTCTCCTGCTCTTTCTTGGCTTTCCGCCTTTCGCCTGTCACGATGGGAACAACCGCTGCATGGATATGCGGAGTTTTCTCGTCCATGTGCAGGTGGGCTGCAACCACATTGTCCTTTCCGTATGTGGCTTGAAGCCATTGTATGCTGTCCCTTGCGCCCTGCTGTGCCCGACTTTCTTGGCAAACTCGCTGTTGTGCTGCTCAAAGAGTTTCAACAGGGTTTCCTGCTTGACACCGATACCGAGATAGGCATCTTTGAGTTTGGCTGCGGTAACATATCCGTCCGTCTGCATCAGTTCCTGATAACGGCGGTTTACCTCCACACGGATTTTATCAACGGCAATGTTGATTCGCTGTGCTTCGGCACTTTTTCCCGAAGCACGGTTGTTCTTCACATCCCACAACCGCAAAGGAATATCCATTTTGCAGCTGAATTGTTTAATTTCTCCGTCCACCGTAAGGCGGCACATCAAAGGCAGGTTGCCGTTGGGTTTCTCACTGCCTTTCTTCACGTAGAATAAGACCTTAAATGTACTTCTCATAACTCACTTTTTTGGGTTACAAAATTAGTTTATAGCGAGTTACCAACAGATACGACAAATGATGCCAAACGATGCAAAATTTAGTTTTTGCAAGAAATTTACATCATCAACACAGGTAATGATAAAGTAACTGAACTCTTGCGCAGTTTGGCTATATTATGGCTCTCTTTAGCTTTTTGCCGAGAGAAAAATATAGCGTAACGAACGCTTTTTCAACCAGTTAGATGCGCTTTTCTCAATTTTGCTTTCTCGCTATGTGTTTATTTTAAGTTACGGTAAAAATAAGTTCTCCTTTCCACACCTGGAAAGGAGAACTTGCAAACAAACAATGATCCGGACAGTGATTCACATCCTCATCCGGCACTACAAACCGGAGATTATATTAAGGAAAAGTAATTCTCCTAAAAAACTCCGGTATTCTTTTAGATGTTAGTCTTGGACGCAACGTACAGGGAATGCACTCGAACGGTTAGTGTCATTTACCGAACGCACCCAATTTGAACTCGTATCCCAATAACCCGCATTCTGCGATGTAGCAGAATATGGTGAAGCTGCCCAAACTATACACGCCCATCCAATATAGTTAATATGACCATCAGTACCGTGACGATAACCAGCTGCCGGATAAAATGCCACATTGCCCGCATCTGCCGTTGCTGCTTCTCCTATAGCAAAGAATCTACGTCCCCATACTTCAAATTTATTATCTGCAAAACCAATATCTTTGGAAGCTTGATTATTTTTATCTGCTGCAACCACATTATACTCAGTCACAATATCGGTCTTATAAGCCATTGCAGCAGTAGTAAAATTTGTCCATGTATCCTGCGGCGGCATGTGATATCCGTAGGGACATGGGTCGTAAATAGTCTTTTTAATATCCGTTATTGTTTCCAATATCAGACCGGTAGATTCATTCGTCAAACCACTTCCCCATAGCTTATTAGATGCCTTCCATGGTACGGAACCCTCTACCCCACTCTTTGCAGGATGCGCTGCAAAAATCCAGTTATAAGAAGGATTCGTGCCATCGCCACCATAGGCAATAGCCTTATCACCATCCTCTCTCAATATAAACATCAATGGATTCTCTACCGCATAAGCAAGTTGTAACTTTACAGCGGTCTGATCAGTTCCTTTAGTTATTGTACTGTTCTTTATCTGATTAGAATTCTTCAAAATCTTATTTCCATTTGCATCATACACAGGTACAATATCTGCATCATCTGTCCTTACCATCACACCTGCCGCGGGAAACGGGTCTTTACGACCAAACTGAAAATATACACCATACGTTTTTATGGCTTCTTCCGCTACTTTGGTAGCTGTTCCGCTGGCAGCTCCCAGATTACGGTCCATCATTTTAAATTCCCGTTTGGTTATATCGGCATAAGAAGCAAGGCCGTTACGGGGCCGTGTTTCGTATGTCTGCACTTTGATGCCGTTTCTGTCGAATGCTGCTGTAGTCCAGATGTGCCAGCTCCAAAGAGTGGTAGCGCCGTTTTTGGCGGCAACTACTGCATTGCCTTCAGTTGCTTCGCCCAACTTGAATACGATATAGCCGTTTCTGGAGTAGCCTACATAGTCTAAGGTAGGCGCTTTGTCTCCCTCGCGGGTTTCCCACACAAGAGCGGCATTGTCGGGTGCAATCCTGTCATTGGCTGGTATGTCTGTGCCAGTATAGGAAATCTGTGCCGAGGTCGCCGCACCGTTGCCGCGTATGGTGGCTTTGAAGCGATACCATTTATTGGCGTCGGTGGTATTCACTACATAGCAATTGGCGGTCTGTGTTCCTGCCGCACTCAAATCCTTGCCCACCAGCACACGACCGTCGTTCATATTCGTACCCTTAATGGCGGCATTTATCGTGTACTTCGTATTGCGCACCACATTGAAATCGCCGGCCTTATCGCCCGCACCCAGATAAATGGTGTAAGCCACATCGCGGGCTATGCCGCCTTTCGGCGTATAACTGCCCTCTATCAGAATATAAGTGGCCGTGGCAGGCACATTGTCCTCGTAGCGCTCTTTCCAGTCTGTCAGCGAGTTACTTCCAGCCTTGTTTTCCGGAACATACCAGGCGATGGACTTGGTGTTGTCGCTCGTATAGGTTGTAAGCTCCGCAGCAGTCGGAGCGGTGGTTGCCGACTCTACGTAATAGAGTTTCTTTGCCACGTTCATCAGCCTGACGGAAGTCACTGTAAAGGCATCCCCGGCATTCGGGGTAGTCAGGTTCAGACTGACTTTTGCCACTGCACGGGTCAGCGAGACGGTAAGGGACGCATTGTCCGCCTCCGAGTTAAAATCGGCCTTATAACCACACATCGGCAGATTTTGTCCCGTACCCTTACCCGACGATACCTCTGCTGCAAGTTTCTTGAAATCGGCCACTGCACTGCCGTATGCCACCTTTTGAGTCAGGTCGCCTACGTTTGCCAATACATACACCGTGCACGTGCCTACTCCCGAAGCCAATGAAATATTCGCAGTTAGCTGCCCATCCGTCAGTGAGGCGTATTCGCTGTATTTCAGTTTACCGTCGGCATTGCCGAACTGGAACACACAAATGTCGTTTATCGCATCCTCCTGTACATCGGTCAGCGTACCGGCACGGGTTCCGGCAGTGTTTGCAGTTTTCCCCACTTCCTCGCCCAGCACCAAGTCCAACGAATTATCGCCACGGGCACGGGTCGTACTAACAGTTCCCCGCATAGGTGTTGCATCGAGCGAAAGTTTTACAGGCGCCGTTGCAACATCGGGAACAATATTGCCCGTTCCCTGCTCCTCGTCCGTACAGGAGAGGACACAAAGAACGGATAATATCCAAAGTCCAAAAAATTTCGTCACTTTCATATTTATTTCTTTTTCATATTTTTTGTTTCTATACTACATTTCAAGGTAGGTCTGTCTCATTAAATAGAAGATTATATCAAGAGATAGCTATCTTATTCAAACAAATCCCTGATATTTTTTTTAGAAATCAGTCCCGGGCACAACGTATAGGATATGCATTCGAACGATAGGTTCCATATACCGGACTTACCCAATGCGAACCCATACGCATGAATCCTCCATCCGATGACGTGGCAGAATACGGAGAGGCCGACCAAGCATAGCCTCCCCACCCAACATAATTGACATAACCATCATGCCCATCACGATATCCGGCAGCCGGATAGAATGCTACATTACTTTCATCCACCGCCCCTGTACTTCCATTAGTAAATAATCTACGCCCCCATACTTTAAAATTCTCGTCCGTAAAACCGACTGTATTGGAAGTTTGATTATACTTATCATCTGCAACTATATTATATTCAGATAAAGTACTTGTATTATAATCCGTCACAATGGTAGTAAAATTAGTCCACGCATCCTGTGGCGGCATATGATAACCGTAAGGACACGGATCGTAGATAGTCTTTTTGACATCTGTAATCGTTCCCAATATCAGACTGGTAGATTCATTCACAAAACCACTTCCCCACAATTTGTTAGATACCCTCCACGGTGCAGAACTATCTTTACCGTTATTTGCCGGATGCGCTGCGAAAATCCAGTTATAAGAAGGCTTTGTACCGTCACCACCATAGGTAATAGCCTTATCATCATCATCTCTCAGCATAAATATCAATGGATTTTCTACTACATACGCAAGTTGTACCTTTACAGCAGTTTGGTCGAAGCCTTTTGTTATTGTACTGTTCTTCACCTGATTAGATTTCTTCAATATTTTATTTCCATTAGCATCATATATAGGTACAATATCCGCATCATTCGTCCGTGTCATTACACCTGCCGCGGGAAACGGGTCTTTACGACCAAACTGAAAATATACACCATACGTCTTTATGGCTTCTTCCGCTACTTTCGTAGCCTTTCCACTGGCAGCCCCCAAATTACGGTCCATCATCTGATACTCTCGTTTTGTTACATCAGTATAACCAGAGAGTCCGTTGCGCGGCTTCGTTTCATATGTCTGCACTTTGATACCATTTCTGTCGAACGCTGCCGTAGTCCAGATATGCCAGCTCCAAAGAGTGGCAGTACCGTTTTTGGCAGCAACCACAGCATTACCCTCAGTTGCTTTGCCCAACTTGAATACAATGTAACCGTTCTTGGAATAGCCTACATAGCCCAAAGTAGGAGATGTTCCTCCCTCACGGGTTTCCCACACAAGAGCGGCATTGGTAGGAGCAATCCTGTCATTGGCAGGTATCACCGCTCCCGTATAAGAAATCTGTGCCGGAGTTTCCGCACCGTTCCCCCGTATGGTGGCCTTGAAGCGATACCATTTATTGGCATCGGTGGTTTTCACCACGTAACAATTGGCGGTCTGTGTTCCTGCCGCACTCAAATCCCTACCTATCAGTACACGGCCGTCGTTCATGTCTGTGCCTTTAATGGCGGCATTCACTGCGTACTTCGTATTGCGTACCACATTGAAATCGGCTGCACTGTTACCTGCACCCAGATAGATGGCATACGACACATCGCGGGCCGTACCGTTCTGCGGTGTATAACTGCCCTCTATCAGAATGTAAGTAGCCGTGGCCGGAGCATTCCCTTCGTAGCGGTCTTTCCAATTTGTCAGCGCATTGCTTCCCGCCTTGTTTTCCGGAATATACCAGGTTATGGACTTGGTGTTGTCGCTTGTATAGGTTGTAAGCTCCGCAGCAGTCGGAGCGGTGGTTGCCGACTCCACGTAATAGAGTTTCTTTGCCACGTTCATCAGCCTGACGGAAGTCACTGTAAAGGCATCCCCGGCATTCGGGGTAGTCAGGTTCAGACTGACTTTTGCCACTGCACGGGTCAGCGAGACGGTAAGGGACGCATTGTCCGCCTCCGAGTTAAAATCGGCCTTATAACCACACATCGGCAGATTTTGTCCCGTACCCTTACCCGACGATACCTCTGCTGCAAGTTTCTTGAAATCGGCCACTGCACTGCCGTATGCCACCTTCCGGATAATATTACCCACATTTGCCAGCACATACACCGTACACGAACCTACTCCCGAAGCCAATGAAATATCCGCCGTCAACTCACCGTCCATCAGCGAGGTATATTCACTGTATTTCAGTTTGCCGTCGGTATTGCCGAACTGGAACACACAAATATCGTTTACCGCATCCTCCTGTGTATCGGTCAGCGTACCGGTACGGGTTCCGGCATTGCATGCTTCCTTCCCCGTTTCCTCACCCAGCACCAAGTCCAGTGAATTATCGCCACGGACACGGGTCACGCTTCCGGCTTCCTGCATGGGTGTTGTGCCGAGCGAAAGTTTCACAGGCTTCGTAGCGACATCGGGAATAATACCACCTGTTCCCTGCTCCCCGTCCGTACAGGAAAGGACACAAAGAACGGACAATGCCCAAAGTCCAAAAAATCTCGTTACTTTCATTTTATTTCTTTCTTATATTCTTGTTTCTATACTATTCCGAAGCCGGGTCTGCCGCATCGCCACCGATATTGGCAGGTATATCTTCCGTATGCCAACTATTGCCGGAACTCATATTCGTATTACCGCCACCGGAGCTACCCGGTACATCTTCAGTACCCCAACTGTTACCGGAACCTATATTCGTATTACCGCCGCCGGAACTGCCCGGTACATCTTCAGTACCCCAATTACCGCCGGGACGCACATCCGTATTACCGCCACCCGAACTGCCCGGTACATCTTCAGTACCCCAACTATCGCCGGGACGCACATCCGTATTACCGCCTCCGGTTTCGCCCGGCACTCCCTGTTCCGAAGCCCAAGGCAGACCCTCACCGCCTACCGACGTCAGCCCGAACGCGCCTATTTCGGCATCCAGTTCCGGGTTGGGCCGCCATTGACCTGTGCCGACGGTAGTATTGCCGTTTCCGGTTTCACCCGGTATCTCCACATGTTCCCACGTGCCGATATGGATAACCACCGGAGTAAACGCACCGATATTATCCTGTCCGGACATTACACTCCCACTCCACGGAAACACTTCCAGAATGAGCTGCACGGAACCGCCTTTCATCTTCAAGGAAAATGTATACTGCGTACCCGGTGCAAAGGCAAGCGTCTCCGGCATATCCGCAACGAACTCCGCAGCCGCCATCCCGTTGAACACCGCATTCATCCTGAACTGAAACTTACCCGCCGTCCGTGGCAATACCACCGTAGCGGCAGAAGTTTTCAAGTCTGCATCCGGCGTGGAAAACTCACTGCCCGCTATGGTAACGGCATCACTCTGCGCTACGCCCGCAACGGGCAGTTGGGTACACAGTACCGTTTCGACAGGTGCATGCGTCATATTGCTCAGTCCGGCAGACTCGATACGCACCGAGGTGATATTGCCCGCTTTCGGTTGCAAGGCAAATATCAGTTTTGCACAATGCCTGCCCAAGTCGTCGAGCACAACCGCCGGACTTGCCTCGCTCGCCGTTCGTCCTGCCGTCAGCGAAGTGGCATAGTCCACACCATGCCCCACAGAAACGGTGCAAGCCGGGCTGCCTCCGTCATTATCGGGATTGGCTACCGCCAGAGCCGGCGTCAGAGCATAGAAGTCGTAAGTCCCCGCACGCAGCAGTAAAACGTTCACGGCTTCCAGCGTACCGTTGCCGTTTACGGCTCTGTACGTGCCTTCCCCCATGTATTTATCCGTTGACAAATCGGGAGACTCACCTACGCGCCTGAAAGCGAGGATACGCAACGTTGCCCCATCCGCCAGTGGCGAAGCGGCACGTGTAGCCACCTCCGTAGCGATGCCCGATGCAGAAAACCGCACGGCAAACGCTTCATGTTCCTTCAACAGCAGTTCGTTCTCCGTGCATGCACAAAGCAGCAAAACTACCGGCAGGTATTTTATCATCCCTTTACAATTCATAAATTCGACGGGTTATCTCATTATATTTCTATATCCTTAATCGGAGTTCCATTTACCCAGTCGGTAACGGACACCGCAGGAGTTATCCCGGCAGATGTAAACTTCAAGGTAACGGCGTACGAAGTACCCGCTTTGAAACCGCCGTCGACGGGAACGTTTATCTTCGTTTTCTGCAAACCGCCGGTCTCTAAATCAATCTGCAATTCAATGGCATCGTCCGCCTGCGGAGCAAACATGGCATATCCTGCCATAACAGCAGCATCGTCGGCAGTACCTACACCCATTTCCAGCGGATAGGTAATTGCGGTTGAAGGCGTAACAGGGTCTGCGGAAACCAAATCCAAATCGTCCGTACCTGTAAAGGAAGGGGCGGTTATGGTTGTTCCGTCTGCCGCTGTCGCCTCAGGCAATGTAATCGTACACCCCTGTTTCTTCCCGGTAATTTTGATTGATTTCACTTTACCCCACAATGTTTGTGTAGCCGCATCGGGAGCATACACCTTTACACTGATTTGGGTAAGCAGGTGGCTGAAAGCCAGGCTTGCTATATTCGTATTCTTATCCCCTTCTTTCAAGGGAGTAGCCATTATATCCGTCTTACCGTCAATAGTACCAAAATCCACGACCTTTGTACCCTGCGTAAAAGTCACCCCGCTGCGCCTCGGATACCAGCCTATCAGTTTGGTCTTGTTTCCGTTTGCCAAATAATACTCCGCCGGAGAAAACGACAGCGTTTTTGAAGCCGTAGCCGCCGTTCCATTCAAAGCGGTGGTCTGATACGTTGTATAACTGCCCTCGTCACCAGCATCCGCACGTGCAAACGCCACATCCAAATCCGTACCGAAACCGGAATTAATCATCCCGTCCAATACTGCCTTCGTAGCCGGTTCTACCGAAGATAAAATACTGCTGTTTACACGTATTTCCACCCTGCCGTCGCCCTGTATCATTTCCACCGGAGCGTCTGCAGAGCAGGCCGCAAACAAAGACAACAAAGCACCGTTTACCGTTAAAATCCATTTATTCCGTTTCATAAGCATGCTGTATATCGGTTGATTATTGAATTTCTTCACTGCTGCCGCCATCTTCTTCCCAGTCTTTCACCGTAGCCGTTGCCTTTATTTCGGTAGCTTTGAATGTAAGGAGCACCACGAACTTCTTGCCCTGTGTAGATGCCGTATAATCGGCACTGCTGCTGCCGGTTGTTTTCAGATTGACAGGCACAGTGACAGGCGTAGTACCCGAATGTTCTGTTTTTACAGCCAATGTATAGTCTGCCGTACCGGTCGCATTTTTCAGAGGAGCCACCATAGAGTAGGCCACTTCCTCACCACCGGTAGTCAGTTCTTTCGCCTGAGATGCGAAAGCCGTTTCCGTACCTGCCCCTCTTACCCAGAAAGACATGCCGTTGTCCAACAACGTGGCAAATGCGCTGCTTTCATCGGCTGTACCGGCAGACAGGCTTACCGTTACCGCACCGGACGGATTATTCTTACCGACCTTGGTCAGCGTGATATCCGTTAACTTTCCCCATTTCGCAATAGCCGCCTCATCCTCGGCAACCGCTTTAATTACCAGTTGCGTAAGCAGGTGTTTGAACTCGAGCTGCGGGTAATTGCCGTCTTTGGAATCGTTTTTCGTGGAAGATTTTTCCGGAGCAGCCATCACATCCTGACTGCCATTGAATGTAAATTTGCACTCATCATTGGCCGGATTGCCCCAACCCTCAAACGGATACAGGCCGCAGATATGCAGCGTGCTGTTGTCCACCGGATAATATTTTGCCGTGGCAAAGCCCACCGCCGTACTGCCGTTGTCCGTAAAAACCATTTTATCATTGGCATAGGTCGTTGTATAGTTGCCACTCGTTTCGGACACCAGCACCCGTGCGGCCAGCGTATTGTCTGCCGCTATCGTACCCTCGTACGGTGCACGCGTCATTGTTTCCGCCGCTATGGCGGAAGAGATCAGTTTGATTTCCACGTTCTCATTCGGAACCGGTTCCATTACATCACTCTGTGTACAACCTGCCATAACTATTACGGCAAGAAGCGAAAAAAGACTTTTTTTCATAACTGTTTATGTTAGATGAATATTAATTATTTACTCTACTATCCCCTCACCGTATCCGTCCATCACCCACGGCATGACCTTTGCCGAAAGGGCAACCGCCGTACGGTCGCGGAATTTCAGTGTCACCATATAGGAGCGTCCGGCTGCAAAGACCGTTTCGCCGCCCGACGGCCGTATCTCTATACCGGGGTAATCGCCCCTGCTGTCTGTTGTCAGCGTAAGCCGGAACACAGGCTGTCCGGGTTGCAGCATCACTTCGCCCGCCAATACCTGCGGCATTTCCGTTGTACCGCTTATGGCGGCAGGCGATTTCAAAGGAAACGGTACGGCAGCCTGCGCGGCAGACCATCCTCCCAGTTCGCCCGTCTCCAAATTCAGCGTAGAGGCGGTGTTTACCCCATTGAATGCCAGCCCCGTAACAGTTACACCTGCAAATTCCCTCTCATTGTCAACCAGCCGGAAGCGGAGCTGCGTCAGTTTATGTTCAAACAGCAATGCGGAAGGCGCTTCCCGGCGCGAACCGGTAACCGGACGCACCCACATCACATCTTCCGTACCTGTGAGCCTGAAATGCAGCACCGGCGACTGCCCGGCAACCGCTTCCACATAATTATCCCCACCCGTGCCCACAGGCGCATAAGGATGATATACACAGAACTTCACCCGCCTGTTCTCTTCCAGAGGATAGGTATAATCACCGTTCCAGAAAAGCATGCCGGTAGCGGCATCAATCCCCGTAGTCCGCACGTTGTCCATCAAAGGAGTTCCGTTCCATTCGGACGTCAGCGGGGCATACAAGGCATCCGTACGCGCGGTAACCACTCCATACACGCCTACCTTGTCGCCCACGGCAGCCAGTCCGGCAAGGTCGTTTACCGAAGCACGGGTTGCACTCCCCTCATAACCGCCCGCCTGGGTTCCCAGCCTTATAAGCCCGTCCGGAGACAATGGCTCCTGCCCGGCGCATGTGCAAAGCAACAGGCACGCAAGCAGTCCTGTGCAACTACCGTATATCCTATTCATACATAATCCTTTCTCTCTTATCGTAAAATACCTTGCGTTTATAATCTCCTACCCCGCCCTCACCGCTTCCTTCCGTCCAGCCTTTCACCTCTGCCGTAAGAACCGCATTCAGCAGGTTTATGCCAAGCTCCACTTCCACCGTCTCGTCTGCCGGAAGTTCACCCGCATAAAGGCGGATGATGTCCGTCAGTGTTCCGTTCATGTTTACCGACGCGCTATACATCTCGCCGCCGGAATTGCGTACCTGCAAATGCAGGCGGCTGTCATAGGCGGCTCCATATTCAGGAGAAAGCAGTCCCAGCAGGCGTATCTCTGCCAAAGCCATATAGGCGGGTTCCGTATTTCTGGTTTCCGCCCGTGTCAGCGTCACGGTAAACGACGTATTCGTTTCGGGGGCGGCGGATATGCTCTGCTCCGAAGGCTCTCCGGAAAGCAGCAAGACGGAAGGATAAACACCGTTCAACTTCCCGTTCAGCACTTTAGCTTCTTCCATGCCCGTTACCTGAAAATGAAGCAACATCTGTTTCACCAGAGGGCGCGGAACGGGCGTGTATTGCACCGTACCCTGTAGCGGAACGTCCACATCGTCCACATTCCAGCTATATACATTGCCGGGCTGCATCTCCGAGACCAAACGGACCTCGGCGGCATTCCGGCTCTCCAGCCCTGTAAAAGCAACGCCGTGCGCATCCGTATTATAGGCAAGCAAATGATAACTGCCCACAGGAAGCGTTGTCGAGAAATATCCGGCAGAAGCGGCGGCATCCGTACCGTAACCGGCAACAGCCTCGCCATCGTCCGCATAAAAACGGTAGCAGGCGGTAGCCGGACAGGCAAAAGCACCCCATTCGGGCGCAATCACAACCGTACCTTCGGCGCTGCGATAGTCCAGTGCCGTTTCCGTACATGCCGCCAAAGCAATGCACGGACTTATCAGCCAACCGAGAGTTTTTATCTTCATGTCCAAGCTTCTTTTTCCGTCTTCACTTCCGGCTGCCAAACCGGTAACTGATACTTATATTCACACCCGTCACCCCGAAATGATTCTCGCGGAAGTTGCGGTTGAAATAATAGTAAGGCATTTCCACATCGTACGCATTGGTGTCCGAAGCGCGATACCCGCCACGCAAGCCGGCTTCGATGCCCCAGTGCGCATCGAGCAGGATATAACACCCGACGGACAATCCGCCTTCCCAATAAGTGCCCGTGCAGTTGGCAGTGCCTCCGGCTATGCGGCCGCTATCGACACTGCGGTTGTCAAAATCGCCCAACTGTCCGTAAATGCCCACGTAGCACCAACGGTAGCAGCCGTCGCTATTCACCCAGAAGCGGGGTTCGAGGCTATAGGCCGACACTCCCCAATGGCATTTGCCGCTATCGTAGTCCCAATCCGCATAAGCAGCGGAAGCTACCGCCGACCACCGACGTGCAAAGAAAAACTCCGCCGACAGGTTGGGGGTAAAAGCGGTATAATCGAAATCGGGGGTCATGCCCGCCCAAGTATATAAGTTCGTTTTTACGGAAAGCAGCGGCAACAAGCGGTTACGCTGTTTACGTGCCTCACGCCGCGCTTGCCGTCCGGCGGCACGCTCTGCCAGCCATTGCTCGCGGAAACGCTGTTCTTTCAGCCGTTCCGCCTCTTCCCGGCGGAGCTGTTCCTCTTTCCGGCGCGCCTGCACAACGCGTTCTTCTTCCAGACGTATCTGTTCGGCACGCTGCCGTTTTTCCGTTTCCAGCTGCCGGAGTTCCGCCAGACGACGCTCGTCGGCCTCGGCGGAAGCCCGTTCGCGGGCAAGTATTTCCTGAAACTCCGCATCGGTCAGTTTCCGCCGGTAACGTTCCTCGATGATGCGGTGCAGGTCGTATTCCACCCTGATTTCGACCCGCCGAAGCAACGGAAAGAGTTCCGCCATCATAAGGTTGTAAGGTACTCCGCCCTGCAGGTCCATCAGCTTCTTTTCACGGCCCTTGAAAATGTCCGTATTGTCGATGACAGCCAGCACTTCCGCCCGACCGGGCAATGTGGAAGCCTCCACCAGTTGGCGCAACCTGTCCCAGTCCTCGCCCACGTAGCGCACTTCCACCGGAAAGCGCCTTGCCAGCCCGTATTCCGTATCCAGGTAGTTTCTGAAACCGTTGGCACGGTCGTGCGCCAGCTTTTCGTTGGCGGCATAACTGCCTTCTATGGAGCAATAGCCGGTCAGGGTAATCCGGCGGACGTAAATCAGCGTGTCGGCAAACGAGGAGCGCATGAACTTATCCAGCCTCTCCAGTTCACGGGCATTGCCGCCGTAACCTCTCTGTATCTGCCAACCCCCTTGCGGATAAGAGAAATAACAGTCCAGATTGGCTGTTCCTTCCTTGATAACGCGCCTGTACGTCGAGTCCCGATAGAGTTTACCGGTTCCCAACGTGTCGGGAGAGAAAACCACTCCCGCGCATAAACTACCGGGAAGGATACATACAGCCAACAGCAGCAATAGCGTTTTTATCTTCATATAGCCTTGTTTTTCAAGTATTCGTTTTTTTCCGGTTACGGTTACGGCATCTCCGTTTCCTGCTCGCCCATGTCCACACTCGTATCCATATCTACCGTTATATCCACATTGTTGCTTTCCTTATCGGGTTCGGGCGGGCAATCGTCCAGACTGTCGGGAATGCATCCGCCAAGCAGTCCTGCCAAAACACAGCAGAGCAGAAATCTTTTTTTCAGTGTTCTCATATCTCCCCGCTCAGTCCAGTTCCACTTCCTGCACAATTTTCAGTGTCCAGTCGTCCACACTCACCGTCAGTTCAAGATTGGAAGGCACTACCTCCGTGCCGGGCGTAGGTTCGCCGTCGCCCTTGATAACCGCCTTGATGCGATAGTCGCGGTTACGTACGATAGTGCCGTCGCCCGTTCCGTCTTGCGATACCGAACCCGAAGGAGTGATAATCGTACCCGTCTGCAAACGGTTCACCACAATGGGATAGTACACATAGACCGGAGTTTTCGGTCCTACGCTACCGTCCGGATCGAAATAGCCGGAAAGCACCAGCTTGGTGCGGTTGGCGGCATCGTTGTTGGCAAAGGCATAGAACCAATAGGGCACGGTATATTCGTCCGAGGTTATCAATATGCCCTCGGAAGGGGTGACATCGTTCAGCAGAAAACCTGCCCCCTCGGTCCACAAGAAAGAGCCGTCGGGCTGCTGGCTCGTCATACCGCCATGCAGCCACGTAGGATTGGCAGGCATAGTTTGGGTAACATCGCCGGGCGACACACGGGAAGCTTCCAGCGCATTGCACAGGAAAATACGGTCCAGCGTAAATGTGGCTCCGGCATAGTTCAGGCTGAATGCGCTGCGGATGCTCGAAATGGAGATACGAGCCACCAGACGGGACAGATTTATGGACGCGGACACCGTTTTTCCGGCTTCCAATGTCACCGGCTGTTCGCTGATACCGGACATAGGCAGAAGGTCGGATGCCTGCTGCCCGTTACGTACGGTCTGTACCAGGCTGACATTTTTCCCGACAAATTCGTTTTTGGTCTGCACTCCGGCCAATGTTCCTTCCGGAACATTGGCAACCACAATCACATCGCAGACACCGGGTGAACACAAAATATCCTTTACCGCAAGCGTCCCGGCAGTGCCGCCGGATTCGACGGCGGATTCCACAATGGTATTTACCGACCCGTCGGCATAGAACAGCCCTATTGCCAGCCGATGAACGGCAGATTCGTTTTCGGGCAGGGCAGCAGCAGTGGCACGCGTGCTTGCAGCCCCCGTACCGGATACGTTCAGCCGGAGCAAAGCTGTTTTCGCCATATTCCTGCCTGCGCTTTCATCCTCACCGCTACACGAGGATGCCAAAGCTGCGAATGCCAAAGCATACAGCCAGCAGATAATACATATACCCGCAATCCGCAAAGTTTTCTTATACTTCAAAGTTTTAATTTCCGACATATATCTATATTTTAAAGTAATGGATTTGTCTCATTCCGTTCTTCCGGTTCAATACAGGTTTCTCCTGCTCCTCAGCTCTTCCAGCACCTCGCTTGCACGCTCCACGCCTGCTGCCGCAGCCATTTCAAGATAAAGCTCCGCCTTTTCGCGGTTGCCTTCGAGCATACAGAGCACGCCCATGTTGTTAAAAGCCGTCTGACGGGTGGAAAAGCGGGAGAGATAGCTGCGTGCCTTGCGTGTATCGCGTTTGCTCAAGGCCACGGCAGCCGCATTGATGTTAGCTTCCGGACAGTCGGGGAACAGGCGGGCGGCAAGGTCGTAAATATCGTTGAACTCGGCAGAGCCGGGCGTGTAGCTGTTGGCAAGGGCAAACAGGCATTCCGGCGTGATGCATCCGTCGCCGTTGGCGGGCAGGCGGGAAGCGGCGCTATCAAGGGAAGCGGGAATAAAATTGACCCATGACAGGCAGCGCACGTCCACACTCTTCTCCAGTCCCGGAACTTCCACTTCGGGCAACAGGATGCCCGAAGCAATCCTGTCGTCGTAAGTTGCCGCCTCCCTGCCGTTACAGCCGCACTCTTCGGTATGCAGCATGAGGTCTGCCTGTGCCATCCACTCCCTGAACGGAACAGTCACCTTATATGTGAAACGGCGGGATGCCTTACGGTCGTTTTTCAATACTACCGAGGGCGTGGAGTTCCTGCCGTTGCGCGCATCGGACGCTCCACCCAATACACGGGTGCGCTCGTACACTTTCTGCTTCTCCGCACCGTTAATAAGAATAGACGGCAAATCGAACGACTGATCTCCCGCCAGCAAGAAAGGTGTCAGCGTAAGCGATTCGTCCGAAGGCATCTGCAAACCTTCATAGTTGACTTCCATCTGTATATGCAACTGACTGCCCGAAAGGGAGAAACTCCGGCGGGTTATCTGTATCTGCCCCATATAAACCTCTTGACTGCATAACGTGAGCAAGGGCAACAACAGCAGCAATACGCTGCAAAATGTTTTTCGTTTCATCTATTCAATTATTAATCGTGACTTACGTTTTTACTTAATCATATATACCACGGACACGGCAGCCTTTGTAGGGCCGAAGTATCCCCTGCTCTTCGTACCGCGCTGCCTGCTGCCGCAATGACCGCAACGGTAACGGTCGCTGCGAAGAAAAGCCGCCCCCGCACCCAGACTTGCTTCCACGCCCCAATGCGGTGAAAGCACCCAATGGTAACCATACGAAATGCCTGCGCCCAAAAGCCAGCCTTCGTAACGTGCCTCGCGCGCGCCCTTCAGGATATTGAAAGGCAGATGCACACCGCCTACATTGAAACGCCCGCCCAAGGCATGGACTCCCCAAAAATGACCGGCAAAAGGAGTGCACAGCCAGCGGCGGGCTTCGGGTTGTAACAACCAGTGTTTCCAACGGCGGCCGTCACGGGGAGCAAAAGGCTGGTAATGTGCCGCAATATCCAGTGTCCACCGGGGAGATACAAGAAATTCCACCCCTATATTGGGTGAAGCCAAAGCATCGGCAAGAAGATTGCTTTTCACAGCCATACGCTGCGCTGACGCATCGGAAGCGGACAGCATGCCCAATGCTCCTATTATAATCGGTATATATAGTTTGTTACTCATTCGCTTCCGGCTTTATAAATCCTGCAACGCACCTCATACAGCATGACACGTAGCATCTGGTTAATAAAAGATATACCGTTACTTCATAAGTAACAGAGAGATACATAGCAATATTAATATTGTCATGTGGGAACACAAAAAGACATGATTATTTATGTATACATAACAGGGCGTTGTATACAGTGTGTCCGTTCATTTTTCAGTTTAAGAAAAGTGATGGGATGCTATGTGCCAAAATCTCCATAGTTAGAAAATATAAAAGCTGAGTTCCGGCTTCTCTCTCAATTTACATAGCAAAAAGTGAAAAAAGATAAGATTTTCTTTTGTTTTTTAAGTATTATGTATACTTTTGCAGGCATCTAAGATTCCATTACTTATGAAGTAACTAAGCTATATAGTATTGATTTTCAGTCACAATTTGTTTGTTTGCCTTATTGGCTATTTCTTAAATATATAATTTATTATTACCTTGTTGGCTTTTTCGATTTCATCATTATCGAACTGCTTCAGATAACCTTCCGTAGTAGTAATTGAAGCATGGCCCAACGCTTCTGAAATCACCTCCACAGCTATTCCGCAAGATTTTGCAATAGAGGCCCAAGTATGACGGGCGGTGTAGGAAGAGAGCCTCTTCCCCAGCCGGCAGACCCGCGAGAGCCGGTACAGTTGTAAATTGAGCATACGCAATGCCCGCTGATAATCCTTGTACGCTTCTTTACCGGAAAGACTGCCGTTCAGGATATTCAATAAGTAAGGCGAAGAGGGGTCGTTGCTGGCATAACGCCGTAGAAGTTTCATGGCTGCCGCATCGACGGCTATCGAAAGCGGCATCCCCGTCTTATGACGGCGGATAGTGAGATAACCGTTCCGTAAATCCACTTTACGTAAGTTTGCCAAATCGATGAAAGGGATGCCGTGAAAACGCAACATCAGCTCCAGACAGGCACGTGCCCAGCCGAGATTGCGTGAATCAGAGGATGCGGCAGGTTCGCTTTCGGATGAACGGTCTGCTTCCTCTTCCACAACATCTTCCAGCAACACCCGCTTTATTTCCCCTTTCTTCAATGCCCTCTGATGATTGGCATAACGCCCGGTAAACACATTCTTAAACTGCCGAGGGATATAGGGGGCCAATCCCATATCCACCGCCCGGTTATACACCGCACGAAGCATACGCATATACGTGGAAATCGTGTTCCACAGCAATGACTGCTTCAACAAATACTCCTGATAGCTTTGCAGCCAGCCGGGAGTCAAATCTTCCATGTGCAGGGAGTGTCCGCCATACTTCACTGCCGACTTCAATGCACAATGATACACATGGGCAGTACTGTAACGTCCCTGCCGTTCCATATCCGTAATTACGGATAGCATAAAATCATAAAATTCACTTTTGTCCATAGTTCTCTTTTTTTACATACTAATTAGTTTACCGACCCTCGGTCAACAACAAACCTTAGACAATGTTTCATTACATATATAGCCAATTACATATCTTTTATAATTATGATATAAACTATTAATTTGTCATACTTTTACACCCGAAGTATTAAAGGCTTTTTTTCCTCGGTGAGGAACAAGCCATCGGAGACCGGCAATGTATGCAAAATAACTACTATGGATAAGCCGAATAGAGAAGCAGGCTCGGTCACGATTACCGCTTATTTGTTTCGAGGTTATCATACTCTTCGTCCGTTACCGGTTCGAGCCATTCATTGGAAGCACTTTCACCGGGAACCTCGAAAGCCAGATGAGCAAACCAACAGTCTGCAGCAGCTCCATGCCAGTGTTTGACGTTTGCCGGAATATGGATAACCGTGCCCGGGAGAATTTCCACGGCAGGTTTACCCTCTTCCTGATACCAGCCGCGTCCGGCTACGCCAATCAGCATTTGTCCGCCACCACTTTTGGCACGGTGGATGTGCCAGTTATTGCGGCAACGAGGTTCGAACGTAACATTGGATATATTCACCTGCTCGCGCGAAATGGGAGCAAGGTAACTGTTGCCGGTGAAATACTTCGCGTATGCAGTGTTCGGTTCGCCGACAGGAAAAATCATTTCGCGCTGGAAAGCGGCTTTGGCATCTTCACCAACGGCATCTTCCGCCCATACGTCTTTTGCCAGATTGAACGCCGCCCATGCTTTCGGCCAACCGGCATAAAAACCGATGTGGGTAATGATTTCGGCAATCTCAGTACGGGTAATGCCGTTCTTCTTTGCCGACTGCAGATGAAATACGAGCGAATTGTCTGTAATACCCTGACTGATAAGTGAGGTAACGGTTACTAAACTACGGTCGCGCAGACCAAGCTTATCGGTGCGGTTCCACACTTCTCCGAAAAGAACATCGTCGTTGAGCTCCGCGAATTTAGGGGCGAACTCTCCTAATTGAGTGCGCCCGGCTGTCTGTACTATTTTCTCCTGTGCCATAACATTGAAAGTTAAGATACTGAATACTGAAATTAAAAGAATCCTGTTCATAATCATTCCATTTACCGTATGAAGTTAGTGATATTTCCGGTTGTTTTTCAATTGCAAAATTACCGCGATTACGCAAACCGAATTGTATATGATTTACGGATATTTATACCCGAATCATTGATTCTGAAATTAGAAACGGAATGCCATAACAAGAACATACCTTATTCAGACAGGCTTTTGCTTTTTATTTTCCTCAGTATTTTAGGGAACTGCCAGAAAAACAGCAGCGTACAGCAAATGGCAGCCGTAGCATCGGATATGGCTTCTGCCGCATATACACCTGCTACTCCCATAAAATGCGGCAGTATCAACGCCAACGGTATCAGCAGGATTACCTTACGCAGCAATGCTATGAAAATGGATATTCTGGCCTGCCCCAACGCCACGAACATATTCTGACAGGCACGCTGTAACCCGAAAATCGTCATGCCGCCCAAGAATACAGGCATCGTCCAGCGGACAGTTTCTATCAGCCTTGTATCGCTTGTAAAGGCGGATGCCACAATCGCAGGAAAGCCAATCATAAACAGCATCAGGACGAGATTGAAAGAAAACATGGTAATCAGCGCAATCCGGAAGCACTCCTTCACACGCTGCTTGTCGCCATGCCCGTAGTTATAGCTTGCCACCGGAACAAAGCCCTGCGCAAACCCCGTCAGCGGTACGCTGGCAAACTGCATAGACGTTTGCAGAACGGTAAGCGCACTGACATAGATATCTCCGAATTCTTTCAGACTGCTGTTGAGCACAAACCCCACCAAGCTTTCCGTACTCGCCATGATAAAAGGCGATACGCCGAGCGCCAGCATGGAGAGCACGATACTCTTTTCCAACTTCATATACCGCCTTTCCAAAGGCAGGGAAGCGCGCCGTGAGAATAGGAAGGACAGCACCCACACCGCACTGCAAGCCTGCGACAGCACCGTAGCCAATGCAGCGCCTTTCACTCCCATATCCAACCAGAATATGAATATAGGATCAAGAATAATATTCAACAAAGCTCCTATCAACACCGAACACATGGCAACCGCAGGACGCCCCTGTGCATTGATGAAAGCATTCAGTCCGGTAGACACTTCCACAAACAGCGTCCCCAACAGATAAATGGAAAGATAGTCTTCCGCATAGCCCAGCGTATGCTCCGAAGCACCCGTAAAAAGCAGGATAGGCTCCATAAAGGTATAGGCTATGAACGAAGTGAGCAAAGTGAAAAGAATCAACAGAGTAAAGCCATTGCCAAGTATCTTTCCGGCACGGCGACGGTTGCCCTGTCCGAGGGCAATGGCAGCCAACGGAGCACCGCCACCACCCACAATGGCAGAGAAAGAAGAAATCAGCACAACGAGCGAAATGGTCACTCCCACTCCCGCCAGCGCATCGGTTCCGATGCCCGGTATGTGTCCGATGTAAATACGGTCTACAATGCTGTAAAGCAGATTGACAAACTGTGCTGCCACCGCAGGCAGCGCCATCTTGAAAACCAAAGGCAGCATACGCTCCGTGCCCAGGCGTTCTTCGTACTTATTAGTCATGATTGGCAGAGTTTACTCTTATTCTCTTAGATTCTGTTGTTACGGAAGAGTGCTTATTTCCGGCTGACGATTGTACCCGTAGCCTGATTGGTAGGCATTACCAGCACTTCCGCCACCTGTATATGTTCGGGAACGGCAGCGGCAAAGTACACCACTTCGGCAATGTCGTCGCCTGTAAGCGGACGGATGCCCTTGTACACATTATCGGCAGCCGCCTTGTCGCCACGGAAGCGCACTACGGAGAAGTTCGTCTCCACCAGGCCGGGCTTGATATTGGTTACCCGTACGGGAGTATCCACAAGGTCGATGCGCAAGCCGTCTGACAACGCCTTTACGGCAGCCTTGCTGGCACAGTATACACTACCGCCCGGATAGGCATAGTCGCCTGCAATAGAACCCATATTAATGACATGGCCGCGTCCGCGTTCCACCATTCCGGGAACCACCAGGCGGGTCATGGCAAGCAATGCTTTGATATTGGTATCAAGCACGATGTCCCATTCGTCCGGATTGCCTTCGTGTTCCTTGTCCACGCCGATTACCAGTCCGGCATTATTAATGAGGATATCTATCGCTTTCCATTCTTCGGGAAGCGAGTCGAGAGCCGCTTTCGCAGCCCCGCGGTCGCGAACGTCGAAAGGCAGCAGACAGACATCCGCATGGTATTCCGTTTCCAGTTCGCGCTTTACGGCAGTCAGTTTCTCTACATTCCGTCCGTTGAGAATCAGGCGGTAGCCATTCATGGCAAATTTACGCGCACAGCCCTCTCCTATACCCGAAGAAGCACCTGTGATGAGTACGATTTTCTTTTCCATTCTTATAAGGAATTTAATGTTACGGGGGCACAAAGTTATGACTTATTGCGAGTATCGGCAAATTACTTTAAACTTATAATCCGTTACCCGTAAAGTTTTCACAAAAAGTATGTACCTTTGCCCCAATTTTTACGTCCGCCCGCATGCCGGGCAGAGTTTTGTTTAACAGGTTTGGATAAAGTAAGAAATGCTTATGCAAAAGTCCGATTGCATCATCAGTATAGAGCACGTATCGAAGTTCTTCGGAGACAAAGCCGTACTGAATGATGTGAATTTGTCTGTCCGCAAGGGCGAGTTTGTAACGATACTGGGACCGTCCGGTTGCGGAAAGACGACATTGCTGCGTCTGATTGCAGGCTTCCAGACAGCTTCGGAAGGAGTGATTACCATTGCAGGAGAAGACATCACGCAGACACCGCCCCACCGCCGCCCGGTGAATACGGTGTTCCAGAAGTACGCCCTGTTTCCCCACCTCAACGTATTCAACAACATTGCTTTCGGCCTCAAGCTGAAGAAGCTCCCCGCCGCCACTATCGAAAAGAAAGTGAAGCAGGCGCTCCGCATGGTGGGCATGACCGACTATGAAGACCGCGACGTGGACTCCCTCTCCGGCGGACAGCAACAGCGCGTTGCCATAGCCCGTGCCATCGTCAACGAACCCGAAGTGCTGCTCCTCGACGAGCCCCTTGCCGCCCTCGACCTGAAGATGCGCAAGGACATGCAGATGGAACTCAAAGAGATGCACCAGAAGCTGGGCATCACCTTCGTATACGTCACCCACGACCAGGAAGAGGCCCTCACCCTGAGCGACACCATCGTCGTGATGAGCGAAGGCAGGATACAGCAAATCGGCACTCCGACAGACATCTACAACGAGCCTATCAACTCCTTCGTAGCCGACTTCATCGGCGAGAGCAACATACTGAACGGTGTCATGGTGCACGACCGGCTCGCCCGCTTCTGCGAACACGAGTTCGACTGCGTGGATACCGGTTTCGGCGACCGTACACAGGTGGACGTCGTAATCCGTCCGGAGGACATCTACATCTTCGAACCCTCGGATGCGGCGCAACTCACGGGAACCGTAACAAGCTCCATCTTCAAAGGCGTGCACTACGAAATGCTGGTACAGACCCGCGAGGGCTACGAGCTGATGGTGCAGGATTACCACTGCTTCGAGGCAGGCCACGAAGTGGGTCTGCTGGTAAAACCTTTCGACATCCACGTAATGAAGAAAGAACGCACCTGCAACACTTTCGAGGGCAAGCTCCTGGACGAAACACACGTGGAATTCCTGGGTTGCAGCTTCGAATGCAGTCCGGTGCAAGGCATCGGTCTCGAAATGCCCGTAACGGTGGAAGTGGACTTCCAAAACGTTATCCTGGAGGATAACGAAGAAGACGGACGACTGACGGGCGAAGTGAAATTCATCCTCTACAAAGGAAACCATTATCACCTCACCGTGTTTACCGATTGGGACGAGGACATCTTCGTAGACACCAGCGATGTTTGGGACGACGGAGACCGCGTGGGCATACGGATAGCCCCCGAAAACATAAAGGTGATAAAACGATAAGGTATCTTACCGTCCATAATCTTAATATAATAAAGCAATACTTGATTAAATAGAGTAGCGCTTGATAAGATATAATAGAGTAATGTTTGATAAATTATCCCATTTCTTCCTGCGGCGACGCAACTGGACACTGCCCTACGCACTGTTTCTGCTGATATTTGCGATAGTGCCGCTACTGCTGATTGTGCTGTACGCCTTTACGGATGCCGACGGAGCGTTCACCTTTGCCAACTTCCGCAAGTTCATGATGCACCCGGAGGCGATGAACACCTTCATCTACTCCATCGGTATCGCCCTCATCACCACGCTGACCTGCCTGTTGCTGGGTTATCCGGCGGCATACATCCTCAGCCAGAAGCAGTTCAACACTTCGCAGACCATGGTGGTGCTGTTCATCCTGCCCATGTGGGTGAACATACTGATACGCACACTCGCCACAGTGGCGCTGTTCGACTTTCTGAACCTGCCTTTGGGCGAAGGCGCACTCGTGTTCGGCATGGTTTACAACTTCCTGCCGTTCATGATATACCCCATCTACAACACTCTGCAGAAAATGGACCGCAGCCTCATAGAAGCCGCCCAAGACCTCGGAGCCAACCCCTTGCAGGTATTCGGCAAAGTAATCCTGCCCCTCTCCATGCCGGGCATCATGAGCGGCATCGTAATGGTGTTCATGCCCACGGTGAGCACCTTTGCCATAGCCGAACTGCTGACGATGAACAACATCAAGCTCTTCGGAACAACCGTGCAGGAGAACATATACAACGGAATGTGGAACTACGGTGCAGCCCTGTCGCTCATCATGCTATTGCTGATAGGCGTCACCATCCTTTTTACGAATGAAGAGGACGGCGCATCCAATGAAAGCGGAGGTGTGATATGATGACGCGTATTCTTGCCAAAGGCTATCTGTGGCTGCTGCTTGCGCTGCTGTACTCGCCTATCCTTATCATCATGGTATTCTCCTTCACCGAAGCCAAAGTGCTGGGCAACTGGACGGGGTTCTCCACCAAGCTGTACAGCTCCCTCTTCACGGGCGGCATGCACCACTCGCTGACGAGCGCCATCTGGAACACCTTTGCCATTGCCATGCTGGCAGCCACCGCCAGTACGGCGCTGGGCAGCATCGCGGCCATCGGTATCTTCAACCTGCGCACACGCACGCGCCGGGTGATGAACTTCGCCAATGCCATTCCGATGATGAATGCGGACATCATTACGGGCGTGTCGCTGTTCCTGCTGTTCGTCAGTTGCGGTATCTCGCAGGGATTCACAACCGTGGTACTGGCGCACATCACATTCTGCACCCCTTACGTAGTGCTGAGCGTAATGCCCCGCCTGAAGAAGATGAACCAGAACGTATACGAAGCCGCCCTCGACCTTGGCGCCACTCCCTTTCAGGCATTGCGCAAGGTAATTCTGCCGGAGATACTTCCGGGTATGATAAGCGGCTTCATCCTTGCCTTTACGCTCTCTATCGACGACTTCGCAGTAACCATATTCACCATTGGAAACGAAGGACTGGAAACGCTCTCCACCTACATCTACGCCGATGCGCGCAAAGGCGGACTGACACCGGAGCTGCGTCCTCTGTCCACCCTTATTTTCATTACGGTGCTGGTGCTGCTGATTGTCATCAACAAGCGTGCGGAACGTGCACGGAAGAATTAAGTCCGCCTGCGTCTCGCGAGCTAAGAGTATTCGTCCCGCAGCACGGAGAGATTCATCCCGTAAGCCGAAAAGCGAAAGCATAGTCAAGATAAACCTGCTGAATAAAAAATGAAAAGATTAACAGACATATTCCTTCTCCTTTGCCTCGTCCTCGCAGCCGTCTCGTGCAAGGATTCGGGCGAAGAGCGCAGCCACGTACTGAAAATCTACAACTGGGCCGACTACATCGACGAAGATGTACTGGCCGAATTTCCCGCCTGGTACAAACAGCAGACGGGCGAGGACATCCGCCTTATCTACCAGGTGTTCGACATCAACGAAATCATGCTCACCAAGATAGAGCGCGGCCACGAGGATTTCGACGTGGTATGCCCCTCGGAGTATATCATCGAGCGGATGCTGAAGAAAGACCTTCTCCTGCCCATCGACCGCAATTTCGGCAAGACCCCGGACTATCTGCCCAACATCTCCCCCTACATCCGCCGGGAACTGAACAAGACCAGCCAGCCGGGACGCACCACCACCGACTATGCCGTACCCTATATGTGGGGCACAGCCGGCATCCTCTACAACCGCAACTTCATCACCCCCGACGAAGCCGGCAGTTGGCACTGCCTCTGGAACTCCAAAAACAAAGGCAAAATCCTGATGAAAGACAGTTACCGCGATGCCTACGGAACCGCCATCATCTACGCCCATGCCCGCCAGCTTGCCGACAGCACCGTCACCGTGGAGCAACTGATGAACGATAACTCTCCCGAAGCCATAGCCCTTGCCGAGAAGTATCTGAAAGCCATGAAGCCCAACATCGCAGGCTGGGAAGCCGACTTCGGCAAGGAGATGATGACCAAGAACAAGACCTGGCTCAACCTCACCTGGAGCGGCGACGCCGTATGGGCCATCGAAGAAGCCCGTGCTGTGGGCGTAGACCTTGCCTACGAAGTGCCGCGCGAAGGCAGCAACATCTGGTACGACGGCTGGGTAATCCCCAAATATGCAGGCAATCCCAAAGCTGCCGCTTACTTCATCAACTACCTCTGCCGGCCCGACATCGCCCTGCGCAATATGGACGCCATAGGCTACGTCAGCGCCGTTGCCACCCCCGAAATCATGGAAGCCAAACAGGACACCGCCATCGCGACACGTTCCGACCTCAGCTATTTCTTCGGTGAAGGTGTGGGTGCGGACAGCCTGCAGATAAACCCCGTGCAATATCCCGACAGAAAAGTGGTGGAACGCTGCGCCATGATACGCGACTTCGGCAACCGCACCGAACTCGTACTCGAAATGTGGAGCCGTGTGAAAGGCGACAACCTCAACACGGGCATCGTACTGCTGATATTCTCCGTATTCGGAGTATTGTTCGTCTGGCTGGTATACGGCAAGATACGCAAATACCGGCAGAAACAACGCCGCCACCGAAGACGGAGAAGAAGATGATTAAAAAATCCCGCGTATAGGATTTTTAATTTATAATGCTTAATTTTGGCCTTCGATAAATTCAAAAGCACAACGCTGGGATTATAATTCATAAATCTTAAATCATAAATCTAAAAATGCTTACTCAAATTATCAACGGACGCATATTCACCCCGCAAGGCTGGCTGAATGAAGGTTCCGTCCTGATGCGCGACGGAAAAATACTCGAAGTGACCAACTGTGACCTCGCCCTCATCGGCGCACGCCTCATCGATGCCAAAGGCATGTATATCGTGCCCGGCTTCGTGTGTATGCACGCACATGGCGGTGGCGGCCACGACTTCACCGAATGTACCGAAGAAGCGTTTCGCAGCATCATCAATGCACACCTCGGTCATGGCGCTACGAGTTTCTACCCTACCATTTCCTCGTCTCCGTTCGAAAAGCTGCACCAGGCAGCCCAAGTGTGCGAAAAGCTTATGGCAGAGCCCGGAAGCCCCGTACTGGGATTGCACATTGAAGGTCCCTATCTCAACAAGAAAATGGCAGGCGAACAGTTTGCCGACCAAGTGAAGGAGATTGACGGACAGGAATACCGTGAGTTGGTGGAAAGCACCCGTTGCATCCGCCGCTGGGACGCCTCTCCCGAACTGCCCGGAGCACTGGAGTTTGCAAGCTACCTGCGCGAAAAAGGCATACTGGCAGCCGTATCGCATACCGAAGCCGAATACGACGGCATCCGTGCCGCCTACGAAGCCGGATTTACCCATGCCGCCCACTTCTACAACGCCATGCCCGGCTTCCACAAACGCCGCGAGTACAAGTACGAAGGCACTGTGGAAAGTGTCTACCTGACCGACGGCATGACCATCGAACTCATTGCCGACGGCATCCACCTGCCGTCCACCATCCTGAAACTGGCATACAAGCTGAAAGGTGTAGAGCACACCTGCCTCGTAACGGACGCCCTCTCCTGCGCCGCCACCGAAGGCAAGGAAATCAACGACCCGCGCTACATCATCGAAGACGGTGTGTGCAAGCTTGCCGACCGCTCCTCATTGGCAGGCAGTATCGCCACCATGGACGTGCTGGTGCGTACTATGGTCAAGGCGGGTATCCCGTTGGGCGACGCCCTGCGCATGGCTTCCGAAACCCCGGCACGCATCATGGGCGTGTACGACCGCAAAGGTTCCCTGCAAAAGGACAAGGACGCCGACATCCTCATCATGGACAAGGAACTGAACATACGCGCCGTGTGGCAGGCAGGAAAGCTGGTGCAGGAAAACTTCCTGAATTACAAGTAACGTATAAGACCGGCCGTTTTCTCTTTATTAAAAGGAAAATTCTCTAAAAAAACTGCAATGGTAAACTTTTTAATGCCAACAAATGTATTATATACATAAATTTGCATTAGTAAAACTTGAACCAATTAAAAAATAAAAGGTATGAAAAAGATGAAAATGACAGCATTCCTGCTGAGCGGTGCCATACTACTGGGTAGTTGCGGTACAATGAACAATACGACGAAAGGCGGCATTATCGGCGGTGGCTCGGGCGCTGCGGCAGGAGCTATTATCGGCGGACTGTTCGGCAAGGGTAAAGGCGCTGCTATCGGTGCGGCAGTAGGCGCAGCGGTAGGTACGGGCGCAGGTGTGGCTATCGGTCATAAGATGGATAAAAAGGCTGCCGAAGCCGCCAAGATTGAAGGCGCACAGGTGGAAATGGTGAAAGATGCCAATAATCTGGATGCCGTCAAGGTGACGTTCGACTCCGGTATTCTGTTTGCTTTCAACTCCTCTACGCTGAGCAACGATGCGAAAGCTTCCTTGCGCGACCTCGCCAAGATTCTGAAGGAAGACACAACTACGGACATCGCCATCATAGGCCATACGGACAAGGTCGGTACGTACGAAGCCAACATGAAGGTGTCCAAGAACCGTGCCTATGCCGTAGAGAATTATCTGCAGGATTGCGGCGTATCTCCCTCTCAGTTCAAGCAAGTGGAAGGTGTGGGCTACAATGAATACGACGAAAGCCTGTCGGCGAGCGAAAATCGCCGTGTGGTAATATTCATGTATGCCAGCGAGCAGATGATTAAGAATGCGGAAGCGGGAAAATAACAATCCGGTTTTCGGACATAAGAACAAAAGAACAAAAAAAACACTGAAGAATGCCGATAGTGATGCGGCATCACAGAATCTGTTCTTTTGTTCTTATGTCCGAAAAATTCCGTTATCTGAAAAACTCCGTAAACTCTCTTTGTGTCCCCTGCGGTGAAGCAAATTTCCAATCATCATTCCCATGAAATTCTCCAAACCCTTACGGATTATCCGCAATCTGTTGCTCTTCTTCTTTATATCCACTGCTGTAACGGTAGTGGTTTATAGTTTTATGCCGGTATATGTCACGCCGCTGATGGTTATCCGAAGCGTGCAACAGATATTTAAAGGAGAAAGCCCCGCATGGCATCACGAGTGGATACCGTTCAATGAAATCTCCCCTCACCTGCCTATGGCTGTCATTGCGTCGGAAGATAACCGGTTTGCCACACACAACGGCTTCGACTTCATCGAAATACGGAAAGCCATGAAAGAGAACGAAAAACGCAAACGGAAACGCGGTGCAAGCACCATCAGCCAGCAGACAGCGAAGAATGTATTTCTGTGGCCGCAATCCTCATGGCTCCGCAAGGGCTTTGAAGTTTACTTCACGTGGATGATAGAACTGTTCTGGTCCAAAAAGCGGATTATGACGGTCTACCTCAACTCCATAGAAATGGGCAAAGGCATTTACGGGGCGCAAGCCGCAGCCCGGTATAAATTCCATACCACCGCCGCCAAGCTCACTGCCGGACAATGCGCGCTGATTGCCGCCACTCTGCCCAACCCTCTACGCTTCGACTCTGCAAACCCCTCAAGTTATATCCGGAAAAGGCAGGGACAGATACTGCGGCTAATGAAACTTGTACCGAAATTTCCACCGGAAAAACCTTACGCATCTAAACAGAGAAAGAAATAAACGGCTTTTTCCTATGTCAGAAAAAGGAATATGCACTACATTTGCACAAAAGCACATAAATAATAGAATACATAAGGCAGAAAAATCTGCCAGACAAAAGAGATTACAGAGTCCGGAATATCCGGAACCATAAAAGAAAACTCCTCACGTTTACAACCCAAACGTGAGGAGTTTTCTCTTATATCCCCCGGCATTTTCAAAGAAACTCCAGGGAAACCGGGAGCAAATCCCCGGAGTTATAAAATCAATAGGCGTGTCCTTTTTCATCCTGCATCTCTGCGGCATCTATCTTCTTCCTGTCGATGCTGCGCCATGCGTAGAAAATGTAGGCAAGCACAAAAGGAACTAGGACAGACACGTAGGCCATTACCCGCAACGTAAACTGGCTGGAACAACTGTTTGCCAGCGTAAGCGAACTTTGCAGGTCGGCGGTAGAGGGATAATAGGCAGTATTGTTATAACCCGCCACCAGCAACAGCGCCAATACCGTGAGCACAGTGCCTGCGCCTGCAAACCATATCCCCTTGTCGAAAGACGGTTTCCACACCGTGCGGACAATTCCCCAAAGCACGGCAAGCACACCGATAAGGAACACGAGCAGCACCACAGGCATTTCGATAAAGTTTGTCAGATACTTATAGGGTTCCATAAATACCTCTCCGGTTTCCGGATTCACCGCGTAGCCTTCGGCAAGCAGCGTACGGATAACGAATGCAAGGAAGAACACCAGAAACAGCCCCGTATTGCCCCACAGTGCACGACGGCAACGTTTCACCAAATCCGCATCGCCGATATTGTTAATGAAGTAAAGCGCACCGAGAATACGCGCCAGGAAGAACACAGCCAGTCCCAACACTACATTCCACGGATTGAGCAACGCATCCAACCCGTGCCCCGCATTGGCCCAACTGCTGATAACCGGCATCACCGTATCGGCAATATTACCTTTGTTGATATAGAACTCCGAACCCGTGAAGAACGTTGCCACCGCACCGCCCAGCAGCACCGGCCCTACCACTCCGTTTATCACCAGAAAAGCGCGATACGTCGTCTTGCCCAACAGATTGCCCGCTTTCGACTGAAACTCGTAGCTTACAGCCTGCAACACGAAAGTAAACAAGATAATCATCCACAGCCAGTACGCACCGCCGAAGCTCGTACTGTAGAACAACGGGAACGATGCAAAGAACGCACCGCCGAACGTTACGAGCGTAGTAAACGTAAACTCCCACTTGCGCCCCGTAGAGTTTATTATCATCTTGCGCTGTTCTTCCGTCTTGCCCAGACAGAATATCAGCGAGTTACCACCCTGCACAAACAGCAGGAATACAAGGATGGCTCCCAACAGGGATACTATAAACCACCAATAATGTTGAAGAAATATATAGGTATTCATGTAATAAGTTATGAGTTATAAGTTATGATTGATGAGAAAGTTCTTTTTCCGGTCCTTTCCGTATGGCTTTCAGCATAATGCCTACTTCGGCAATCAGCATAACGGTGAACAGTACAAGGAAAATGAAGAATGTGGTCTGCACGGAGCCGACATCCAGTTTGGAAATGGCGGCACTTGTGGGCAACATATCCTGAATGGCCCACGGCTGACGTCCGCATTCGGCAACCACCCAACCTGCCTGCCCGGCAAGATAACCCAGCGGAATGGTCAGCATCGCCACCCAATGCATCCAGCGCATCTGCGACAAATCCTTCTTGTAGGCAAGGACGAGAACCACGATGAAGAAGAGGATGAAGTACCCGCCCAGCATCACCATGACACGGAACATATAGAAGGTGAGCGGCACGTTGGGAACCAGTTCGTTTACATCCTTGATATAACCGTAACCGAAATACGCCACATTCTCTTTCAACACTTTGGCAGCCACCTGCGCCTCGGCATCGTTGCCCGCAGCTTTGGCGGCACGATAAGCGGAGAAAGCCCCGATAGCCGTCTTTCCCTTTTCAATCTTCTCCTGAGCAGAGAGCGCGGTTGTACCGTCTTTCAAGGGATAACCGCCTTTCAGCAGGTCGTTGATGCCCGGTACGAAAGCCTTTGAATCGCGCTCGGCAAGCAATGAAAGGAACTTGGGAATCTCCATGCGGAAGAGGAAAGCATCCTTACCGTCGTCGGCCGTCTTCTTGTCGGGATTGAGAATGCCGAAAGCCACCAGTCCGGCTCCTTCCTGCCCCTGATAGTAACCCTCCATGGCAGCAAGCTTCATGGGTTGTTTCTGTGCCACCTGATAACCGGAACCGTCGCCCGTCCACGCAGAAAGCACAGCGGCACACAGTCCTACCCAGGCAGCTATCTTTATGCTTGCCAAAGCAAACTTCTTCTCACGGTTTTTCCACAGATACCAGCAACTCACACCTACCACGAACACCGCAGCCAGCACCCAGCCGGACAACACGCTGTGGAAGAACTTATTGACCGCCATCGGCGAAGTGGCCACCGCCCAGAAGTCAACCATCTCGTTACGGGCGGTATCGGGATTGAACTCCATACCTACCGGATTCTGCATCCAGGCATTCGCCACCAGAATCCACCAGGCGGAGATAGTAGCACCAAGTCCCGTAAGCCAGGTAGAAGCCAGGTGGAAACGTTTGCTTACCTTGTCCCAACCGAAGAACATCACAGCAATGAACGTGGCTTCCATAAAGAATGCCAGAATACCTTCGATAGCAAGCGGCGCACCGAAGATGTCGCCCACGAACCAACTGTAATTACTCCAGTTCGTACCGAATTCAAACTCCAGAATCAGTCCCGTTGCCACACCTATGGCAAAATTGATGCCGAAGAGTTTCATCCAGAACTTGGCAGTATGTTTCCAGAACTTGTCACCCGTACGGTAATACACCGTTTCCATGATGCCCATAATTACCGCCAATCCTAAAGTAAGCGGCACAAAAATCCAGTGATAGATAGCGGTCAAGGCAAATTGCGCTCTCGACCAATCAATCAGAGAAGTGTCAATGTTTTCAAGCATGAGAATAAATATTAAGTATGAAATTAAAGTATAAAATATAAAGTATAAGGTATAAATAAGGAAAAGGAATACCTCACTCCCCCCTTAATCGCTAATCACTAACCGCTTATCACTATCCCCTATCTTCCCGCCCGCATAATCAGTTCACTGCTGACGTAATCTTCCTTATCGCCTTCTCCGGCAGCTTCATTCAGATAGTTCGGAAAGAAGAAAAGACGAAGAATAAAAAACATGATAAACAATTTGATTGCAATTATCAGCCACAAGGTACGCCCCAATGTCATGCTTCGGAAGCCATCGACATAGAATTGCCAGATACTGGTAACAAGGTTCTTCATAAAATTCAAATTATAATCATTACAAATATAAAATACTTTTATATAAATAACAAATAAAAAACTGAAAAGTTATAGCCGGCTTGATTTTTGTCCGGTATTCTATAAAGAAGTTCTTTGGGAGGATATCCACTGTCTTTACGGGGTCAAAACTGAAATTCGCTTACTATTGGCTTCTATCAGCAAGTGTATTTTGACATCTCATAAAAACAGCAAAGCAAACTCTTAATTATCGGCAGGAAAAAGTAATCCGTCGGCACAATCCCGGCAATGGTCTATTGTTTTTGCTGTTTCAAGAGGCTGCGCATACTTTTGCAATGGTAAAACCATAGAAACAAGGTAATATGATAAATGTAAAAAGATTGACCGTAATATCGCTCTGTGCGGCAAGCACCTGTGTCGGCAATGCTATGCCGCAAACACAGGAAACCGCTATCGGTACGCAACAGCAGGACAGCACGCAGACGCTTCCCGCACAATGGAACCTGCAAGCCTGCATCGACTATGCTTTGCAGCAAAACATCACGATACGCAAGAACCGACTCAATGCCGAGAGCGCCGAAGTGGACGTAAAGACCGCCAGGGCAGCCCTCTTCCCCAGCCTCACGGCATCCGTAAGCCAACGTATCGTAAACCGGCCCAACAGCCAGACCAATACGATAATAGACGGCGACAACATCACCAGCAGCCAAAGCAAGACCAGCTACAACGGCAGCTATGGCATCGATGCCAACTGGACGCTTTACAACGGCAGCAAACGGCTGAATACCTTGAAACAGCAGCGGATGAACAACCGCATTGCCGAATTGGGCGTGGCGGAAAGCGAGAACACCATCGAAGAGAGCATCACGCAGATTTACGTGCAGATCCTCTATGCAGCCGAAGCCGTCAAGGTAAATGAAGCAACCCTCGACGTCAGCCGGGCGGAATGCGAACGGGCACGCGCCCTGCTTGCAGCGGGAAGCATCGCCAGGAGCGACCTCGCCCAACTGGAAGCGCAGGTCAGCACCGACAAATATCAATTGGTAACGGCACAAGCTACCCTGCAAGATTACAAACTGCAACTGAAACAACTCCTCGAACTGGACGGCGAAAAGGAAATGACGCTTTACATCCCCACACTCGGCGATGAGAATGTATTGTCGCCGCTGCCCTCAAAGACCGATGTCTACCGCTCCGCCCTCACCCTGCGTCCGGAAATCGAAGCAGGCCGGCTGAATGTCAAAGCCTCGGAACTCGACATCAATATTGCCCGCTCCGGTTACATCCCCACCATCAGCCTCAGTGCAGGCATAGGTAGCACGAACACCAACGGCAACGACTTCACCTTCGGCGAACAAATCAAGCAGAACTGGAACAACTCCTTGGGAGTAACCGTAAGCGTACCCATCTTCAACAACCGGCAGACCAAGAGCGCCGTACAGAAGGCCAAGATACAGAAGCAGAACAGCGAACTGGACTTGCTGGACAATCAGAAAAACCTGTACAAAACCATCGAAGGGCTATGGCTGGATGCCAACAGCGCACAGCAACGCTATGTTGCCGCCATAGAGAAGCTGCGCAGCACACAGACCAGCTACGACCTCATCCAAGAGCAATTCAACCTCGGCATGAAGAATACCGTGGAACTGCTGACCGAGAAAAACAACCTGCTCAACGCGCAACAGGAAACCCTGCAAGCCAAATACATGGCAATACTGAACACGCAACTGCTGAAATTCTACCAGGGAGAACAGATTACGCTTTGACCTATTCAATATAATAAACCCCATACGCAACTATCTCTTGCGGTATAGACCAACGCTACTTAAAACCCAATAATGATATACAGAATATGAACAAGAAAAAGATTATCCTTATCGCCGTAGCCGTTGTGGCGGTAGCCGGCATAAGCATCCGGCTTTTCGGCGGCTCCACGGCCAAGCATAAAGTGACCTACGAGACAGCCACCGTAATCAAAGGCGAGATATCGGAATCCATAACCGCCACCGGCACCATCGAACCGGTAACGGAAGTGGAAGTCGGCACGCAGGTAAGCGGCATCATCGACAAGATATATGCCGACTACAATTCCGTAGTTACCAAAGGCCAACTCATAGCCGAAATGGACCGTGTGACCCTGCAAAGCGAAGTAGCATCCCAACGCGCCGCCTACAACGGTGCGAAAGCCGAATACGAATATCAGCGGAAGAACTACGAACGCAACCGGGGACTGCACGAAAAGCAGCTTATCAGCGATACCGACTACGAACAGTCCGTCTACAATTACGAGAAAGCGAAAAGCAGCTACGAAAGCAGTCAGGCATCGCTGGCAAAGGCGGAGCGCAACCTGTCGTACGCCACCATCACTTCGCCCATCGACGGCGTGGTCATCAACCGTGCGGTAGAGGAAGGGCAAACGGTGGCATCCGGTTTCGAGACCCCTACCCTGTTCACCATCGCCGCCGACCTGACGCAGATGCAGGTTGTGGCCGACGTGGATGAAGCCGACATAGGCGGTGTGAAAGACGGGCAGCGCGTGACGTTTAGCGTAGACGCCTATCCCAATGACACGTTTGAGGGCGTAGTAACGCAAATCCGCTTGGGAGAGGACAGCTCTACAAGTTCTGGCAGCAGCGGCACATCCGGTACGGTCGTCACCTACGAGGTTGTCATATCCGCTCCCAACCCCGACCTGAAACTGAAACCGCGCCTGACGGCCAACGTCACGATTTACACACTCGACCGCAAGAATGTGCTTTCCGTTCCGGCACGTGCGCTCCGCTTCACACCCGAAAAGCCGCTTATCGGCGAGAATGACATTGTGAAAGATTGCGAAAGCGAACACAAACTCTGGACACGCGAGGGCAATACATTCATCGCGCATCCGGTAACGGTAGGTATCTCCAACGGTGTGAATACGGAGATTGTAAGCGGCATCGATGAAGGTGCGACAGTAGTGACCGAAGCCACCATAGGGCGCATGCCGGGCGAAGGCCCAACAGCGGATATGCCGCAGGAACCAAACGGTGAGAAAAGCCCGTTCATGCCGGGCCCGCCGGGAAGCAAGAAGAAAAACAACAGCCGATGAAACAGCGTACAGAGACTGAGTATAAAAGTACAGTACAGAGTAAACCATACATCATTAATCATGAGCAAAACCGTAATTGAACTTCAAAACATAAAGCGGAACTTCCAGGTGGGAGACGAAACGGTGCATGCGCTGCGCGGCGTATCATTCTCTATCGGCGAGGGAGAGTTCGTCACCATCATGGGTACGTCCGGTTCGGGCAAATCAACGCTGTTGAACATACTCGGCTGCCTGGATACGCCCACCGTAGGAGAGTATCTGCTGGACGGCATCTCCGTACGCACCATGAGCAAATCCCAGCGTGCCGTACTCCGCAACCGTAAAATAGGCTTCGTGTTCCAAAACTATAACCTGCTGGCAAAAACCACAGCCGTGGAAAATGTGGAACTGCCGCTAATGTACAACTCGTCCGTATCGGCAGCCGAACGCCGGAAACGCGCCATTGAAGCGCTGAAAGCCGTAGGGCTGAGCGACCGGCTGGAACACAAGTCCAACCAGATGTCCGGCGGACAGATGCAACGCGTAGCCATCGCCCGTGCATTGGTAAACAACCCTGCCGTAATCCTGGCGGACGAAGCCACCGGTAATCTGGATACCCGTACCTCATTCGAAATTCTGGTGCTCTTCCAGAAGCTGCATGCCGAAGGACGCACCATCATTTTCGTAACGCACAATCCGGAAATAGCCCAATACAGCAGCCGCAACATCGTATTGCGCGACGGCCAGGTGAAGGACGACAAGCCCAACCGAAACATTCTGAATGCCGCCGAAACACTGGCAGCACTGCCCAAGCAGGAGGATGACTGACGCAGTACGTAAATTACTTTATCGCAGGATGAAAAAAGAAAAACAATATCATAAAACAACAAATCAATGAATGGAACCAACCTTTTCAAAATAGCCTTCCGGGCACTTGCCAACAATAAACTGCGTGCCTTCCTCACGATGTTGGGCATCATCATCGGCGTGGCGTCCGTCATCACGATGCTCGCCATCGGACAAGGTTCAAAAAAGAGCATTCAGGCGCAAATCTCCGAAATGGGTTCGAATATGATAATGATTCATCCGGGAGCGGATATGCGCGGCGGCGTCCGCCAAGACCCCAGCGCCATGCAGACGCTGAAGCTCACCGACTACGAGGCATTGCGCAACGAGACGAACTTCCTGGCTGCCGTCAGCCCCAACGTATCCTCATCGGGACAGCTCATTGCTGGCAATAACAACTACCCCTCGTCCGTAAGCGGCGTAGGCATGGACTATCTTGAAATCCGCCAGCTTACGGTGGAGAACGGCACGATGTTTACGGAAACCGACATACAGACTTCCGCCAAAGTATGTGTCATCGGCAAGACGATACAGGATAATCTTTTCCCCAACGGAGAAGACCCCGTAGGACGCATTATCCGCTTCAACCAAGTGCCTTTCCGCGTGACGGGCGTACTGAAAGCCAAAGGATACAACAGTATGGGCATGGACCAGGACGACGTTGTACTTGCCCCCTACACCACCGTAATGAAACGCCTGCTGGCACAGACCTATCTGCAAGGTATCTTCGCATCCGCACTCACCGAGGACATGACGGACAACGCCACCGAAGAAATCACCGGAATTCTGCGCCGGAACCATAAACTGAAGGACAGCGACGACGATGATTTCACCATACGCAGCCAGCAGGAGCTCAGCTCGATGCTGAACACCACCACCGACCTGATGACCACTCTCCTCGCCTGCATCGCCGGCATATCGCTGGTGGTAGGCGGCATCGGCATCATGAACATCATGTATGTATCCGTAACGGAGCGCACCCGCGAAATCGGTCTGCGCATGAGTGTGGGTGCCAGAGGAGTGGACATCCTGTCGCAATTCCTCATCGAGGCCATCCTCATCAGCATCACCGGCGGCCTCATCGGCGTCATCATCGGCTGCGGCGCAAGCTGGATTGTGAAGAGCGCAGCCCATTGGCCTATTTATATACAGGCATGGAGCGTATTCCTCAGCTTTGCCGTCTGTACGGTGACAGGAGTGTTCTTCGGATGGTATCCTGCAAAGAAAGCAGCAGACTTAGACCCGATAGAAGCAATACGATACGAGTGATAATCGCTTATCGCTAAAAAAAACTATCTTTGCATTTGTATGAAACAAATTCTCTACTCACGGTCGCGCATCATCGAAGCCCTGATTCATATCATCGGCTGGGGAATTGTATTTGCTTTTCCTTTCGTGATGATGACACGCAGCGGTTTCACCATTACATGGATGGAATACCTGCGTCATGGCAGCATTGTTCCGCTATCTTTTCTTATCGTATTCTACTGCAATTACTGCTTCCTCATTCCCCGTTATCTGTTCGAGGGGCGCATACGGCAGTATCTCCTGCTGAACATACTGCTGATAGCTTGCGTTACAGCCGGTGTACACTTTTGGCAGGAGTACGCATTCCACACCTACGCAAAAGCCGACGGTGAGGGCCAAAGGCACATCGGTCCGCCGAAGTGGATATTCATCATGCGCGATTTCTTTTCCATGATACTTACCGTAGGGTTGAGTGCGGCCATTCGCCTCAGCGGACGTTGGGTGCAGGTGGAAGCCGCCCGCCGCGAAGCCGAAAAAAGTCGCACGGAAGCCGAATTAAAGAATCTCCGCAACCAGCTCAACCCGCATTTCCTGCTCAACACGCTGAACAATATCTACGCACTCATTGCCTTTGATACGGATAAGGCACAAACAGCCGTACAGGAACTGAGCCGTTTATTGCGCCATGTCCTTTATGACAATCAGCAGAACTTCGTAACTTTAGGCAAGGAAATGGATTTCATCAAGAACTACATCGCCTTGATGCGCATCCGTCTCTCATCCAACGTCACTGTTGAAACGCGTTTCGATATTCGTCCCGACAGCCCTACGGAGATTGCCCCGCTGATATTCATCTCCCTCATAGAGAATGCTTTCAAACATGGCATCTCTCCCACCGAGCCCAGCCATATCCGTATATATTTCAGCGAGAACGTGCATGAAGTACGTTGCGAAATCACCAACAGCTACCACCCCAAGAGCGAAGCCGACAAAAGCGGCAGCGGCATCGGACTGGAACAAGTAGGCAAGCGTCTGGAACTGACCTATCCCGGCCGGTACGAATGGAAGCACGGCATAAGTGAGGACGGAAAAGAATATAAATCGGTTTTAACAATCAATTACTGACAACATGAATCTGAAGTGCGCAATCGTAGATGACGAACCGCTGGCCCTGAACCTTTTGGAGAGCTATGTCAACAAAACCCCGTTTCTGGAGCTTGCCGGCAAATACTCCAGTGCAGTGCAAGCGATGAGCGACTTGCCGGACAAACGTGTCGACCTTCTTTTTCTTGATATCCAAATGCCCGAACTCAACGGCCTGGAATTCTCCAGAATGGTAGATACACATACCCGTATCGTTTTTACCACCGCTTTCGACCAATATGCCATAGACGGGTATAGGGTCAACGCCCTCGATTATCTGCTGAAACCCATCTCGTATGCAGACTTTCTGCAAGCCGCCAATAAAGCAGTGAAGTGGTTCGAACTGCTGCAACAGCCCCAAGAGGAAATTGAAAGCATCTTCGTAAAAAGTGATTACAAACTGATACAAGTGGAGCTCAAAAATATTCTTTACATCGAAGGCTTGAAAGATTATATCAAAATCTATGAGGAGAACTCTCCCAAACCCATTCTCTCGCTCATGAGCATGAAGTCCATAGAAGAACTTCTGCCTGCTTCACGCTTCATACGCGTGCATCGTTCCTATATCGTCCAAAAAGACAAAATACGTATCATCGACCGTGGACGTATTGTCTTTGGCAAGAACTATATCCCCGTCAGTGACAGTTATAAACAAATATTCCAAGATTTTCTTAATAAAAGGAGTTAAAAATACCCTTATAGGTTTATATTTTATTGAAATCGGGCTATTTCTAATAATATCCTATTGCATATTAAAAGATGTTTTTTTACCTTTGCCGCGAACAGATAGGAGTTGTGAAACTCCCCCAATAGAATAGTTTAGTTAAGTCTAGTTTAGTTTTTGTGTAAAGCACTTCCTCCGTAAGCGAACGTTGGAAGTGCTTTTATTATAGACCTATTAAATACTAATTTTATGAATATCAACTTCTTCCGATTAATCGTCTGTCCATTTGATAACTTGAATTACAAGACGTCCTATCCACACTTGCAGCTGATGCTCTATCACCCCATATAGCTGGGCTGTACTCCGAACCAATACCACAGCCAAAGCATAATTCCACCCAACCAGACGAAAGCCACATCAATATAATATAACCTCAATATCCTACTGATCAACACACCCAAAAGTTCGCCACAAAGTACATAAGCAGCAACCATGGTAACCATTTGTTCGTTAGCTATTTTTATTAAAACCAAAGTTCCTATAACAGGAATAAGAGATGTGCAATCTATAATGAATTGTTGTCTGTCGCTCATATAAACAATGTTTGTAATTGAAGTACAAATATAAACATTATTTACATAAAATCGTCCTATAGAACGGAAACACATAACGAAACTGAGAAGAATTATCATTACAATTATAAAAAAAGAAGAAAAAAAGATATTTTTAGCGGTCAACGTATCCGTATTTCAACCCTTTCGCTCTTTCATTGTTATAATAATAAACAGTAATTATATGAATTCCCAATTCTCGGACATACGAAAAGAATATAAAAAAGGCAAGCTCACCCGGAATACTATCTCAGAGAATCCCTTCGAGCAATTCGCCCGCTGGCTCAACGACGCCCTGCATTGCGGAGAGAACGAACCGACCGCCATGATTGTAGCCACCGTCTCACCGGACGGACGGCCCTCTACCCGCACCGTACTGCTGAAAGGCGTGGAAAATGGTAAACTCATCTTCTTCACCAACTACGAAAGCCGTAAGGGACGGCAACTCACAGCCAATCCCTACATCTCCCTCTCTTTCGTTTGGCATAAGCTGGAAAGACAAGTACATATCGAAGGAAAAGCGGAGAAATGCACTCCTCAAGAATCGGACGCTTACTTCTCCACCCGACCCTACAAAAGCCGGATCGGCGCAAGAATATCCCCCCAAAGTCACGTCATCAGCAGCCGGATGGAAATAATCCGCGCTTTTGTAAAGGAAGCTGCCAGGCTGACCGGACAGACCGTACCACGTCCCGACAACTGGGGCGGTTTTGCCGTCACCCCCACCCGCTTCGAATTCTGGCAGGGACGGGAAAGCAGGCTGCACGACCGTTTCGAATATACTCTCCACGAAGAAAAGTCCGTTTCCGGCCTATCGTATCCAAACTCCGAAAAATGGGAGATAAACCGCCTTGCACCCTAAATCGGACTGTCAAAGTATTATATCCTATGAATAAAGTTTAAAATGAGAAACAAAGTCATAATACTGCTGTTAGAGGGGAAAACTTTAATAGAAAATAATTATGAATTACGGAATCAGTGTTCTCTTTCGCACCATCCCTCTGCTGATGGCCCTGTTTTGTTTTGGTTACGGAGCTTTTGTACTTGATATGGGAACGGACCCGGCAAAAAACGTTGCCGGTCCGGTAGTAATGTCATTAGGAATGATTTGCATTGCCTTGTTTGCAACAGCGGCTACCATTATCCGGCAGATTATTCACACATACAATACGGTTGTCCTGTACGCTCTGCCCGTGCTTGGCTATCTGGCTGCCCTACTGACTTTCATCTGCGGCTGGGAATATATCAGCGAAGCTGCCACCGCCAGTCATTTCGTAGCCGGACATGTAATCTGCGGCGTAGCTTTCATCACTGCCTGCGTGGCAACGACCGCCACTTCTTCCACCCGGTTCACCCTTATACCTGCCAATTCCCAAACGACGGAAAACGATGTGCCCCCACAAGCCTTTAACGGCACACAAGGTAAGCTTCTTATAGTTGTTGCGGCATTGCTGGCACTTGCCACATGGATATGGACATTCCAGCTGCTTGCAAAAAGCGATGTGCACAACGCCTATTATGTGGCAGGACATGTCATGGCAGGAATAGCCTGCATCTGTACAAGCCTCGTGGCATTGGTGGCAACTATCGTACGCCAAATACGTAACAGTTACTCGCATGCAGAACGTAAATGGTGGCCTGTAATGGTACTTGCCATGGGAACACTCAGCATCCTTTGGGGGCTACTGATACTGAAAAACCCGAACCCTGCCGAATCTTCCATAGGGTATATAATGATAGGCCTGGGATTGGTTTGCTACAGCATTTCAAGCAAAGTCATACTCCTGGCAGCAATATGGCGCAACACTTTCAAACTGGCAAACCGAATTCCCTTGATACCCGTATTTACCGCACTACTCTGTCTGTTCCTGTCTGCTTTCCTTTTTGAAATGGCAAGCATACACGAAGTCTACTTTGTACCGGCACGTGTACTGGCAGGATTGGGCGGTATCTGCTTCACACTCTTCTCCATCGTAAGCATACTGGAAAGCGGAACCTCAAAAGGGTAACCGCTTATCCGTCAATTTCTATGTCGGTAAAGATGTCCACATCCGCGGCATGATGCGCCACGTAGGCAGCCGGACCGGTATCGCCCGATTTCAGAATGTCATAAACAACTTCCGTCTTGTTCTTGCCCGTTATCAAGAATATAAGTTTTCTGGCACTGAACAGCAGACATCCCGTCATGGCAATACGCGGCTGCCCGTTATAAGGATTTATACTCTTTTCATACGGATGAAAAGAAGAGAGCAGATACTCCTGACCGGGGAAAATGGAAGAAGTATGTCCGTCATCACCTGCTCCCAACAGCACTATGTCAAAAGTAGGGAACCCCCGGCGCAAAGGAACCGTACCGGAAACCAAATCCGAATAACGTTTTGCCTCTTGCGCCGGACTACGGCAATCACCATGAATGGGGTATACATATTCATCGGGCATGCCTACCTCTTGCAACAGCAAACGCAGCATAGTACCGTAATTACTGTCCGAGTCGCTGACGGATACACACCGTTCGTCCACCCAGAAAATCCGCATCCGCATCCAAGGAGTCTCTTCTCTGAACTCATGCGCCCAAATGTCGAACATAAGGGAAGGAGTCGTTCCTCCGCTGAAAGCAAGGTAAAAAATCCGCTCCGGCTCCCGGTTCATCATATCGATTATATACCGGATAAGAGCACGTGCAGTCGAGGTTGCAGCAGGATATACATAACTTTTCATAATTCACAATATTCATCAGTATTCGTCAAATTCTTACACGGGTTAGTCCATTCGGCCCCATGTTCGCGCATCATAGCTTCACTTTCCAAAGGTCCCCACGTTCCCACGGGATAACCGTAAAGCGGTGCATCCGGATGTTCCTGCCAATACTTCAGCACAGGATTGAAAAAACGCCATGACGCATCCACGGCATCGCTACGGGTAAAGAGTGTCTGGTCTCCCTGTATACAGTCTTCAATCAGGCGGGCATACGCGTCTCCGGCGGGCAGACCGCCCAAATCGGAATAACTGAAGTCCATCATCACCTGTTTCACATCAAACCCCGGTCCCGGAACTTTCATTCCGAACTTCAGCACAATACCCTCATTGGGCTGCAAACGCAGAATCAGTTTGTTGGCACGCGGGCAGTGGCCGCCTTCACAACGGAACATCTGATGAGGTGTCTCGCGGAAGTGTACCACGATTTCAGTCACCTTGGTCGGCATCTGTTTTCCGGTACGTATATAGAAAGGAACGCCGCTCCACCGCCAGTTGTCAATGCCTATTTTCATGGCAATATAAGTTTCGGTACGGGAATCGGAAGCTACGTTCTTCTCTTCACGATAACCGGGCTTGGTCGCAGACGCGGTATATTGCCCACGGACAATGTGCTCGTTCAGGTCTTCTTCTGTCAAGGGAGAGAGAGATTCATATACTTTTACCACCTCGTTGCGGAAATTATCGGCATTGAAAACTGCCGGCGGTTCCATCGCGGTAAGCGCTACCAACTGAATGAGGTGATTCTGTACCATATCACGCAATGCTCCGGTTCCTTCATAAAACCCTCCACGCTGTTCGATACCCAAATTCTCTACTGCGGTAATCTCTACATAGTCAATGTAATTACGGTTCCAAAGCGGCTCGAAGATGCCATTGGCAAAACGAAAAGCCAGAATGTTCTGCGCAGTCTCTTTACCCAGGAAATGGTCTATACGGTAAATCTGATGCTCCTCGAATACGGAAGCATAGATACGGTTCAGTTCACGGGCAGATTCCAAATCATAACCGAAAGGCTTCTCGACGATGATACGCGTATGAGGACGGTTCAGGCGGGCAGTCTTAAGATGAAGAGGAATCACACCATACAGCGACGGCGGTGTTGCCAGATAGTACAACATGCCATCCGGCTCCTGCTCACCCGTCAGTTCCCGGAGACGGGCATCCAGATTTCCATAATCGGCAGCCTCGGCCGGATTAAGCGAAAGATAGTACAGATGATTGCAAAAATCAGTCATACGTCCGCCGGCATGTTCTTCCGAAGCCACAAAACGTTCCATTTCCGTCCGTATATAAGCACGGTAGGTATCATCCCGGTATCCGGTACGTCCGATGCCTAAAACAGCAAAACCTTCCGGCAGGCGGTTATCCTTGTACAGATTATATAATGCCGGTATTAACTTGCGCTTCGTCAGGTCACCGGAAGCGCCGAAAATTATCATCACAAATTTACTCATAGCTTTATGTTTGTAGGGGAATTTCAGTAATCTTCACACTAAAGAAAGACTACACGTTATAGGTTCCCGACTTCGTTTCTCCGCCGTGTCCTGTCCAGTTTTCATGGAAGAACTGCCCACGCAGTCCGTCCACACGCTCAAAGGTGTGCGCTCCGAAATAATCGCGCTGTGCCTGAATCATATTCGCCGGTAAGTTGGCGGAGACGAGTGAATAAAAATAATTCAATGCCGATGAAAATGCAGGAACCGGAAGTTCCTCTTTCATAGCCTGTGCCACCAGATGTTTCCAGCCGGAGAGCAGTTGTTTCATCTCATTGCTGAAATAAGGAGTAAGAAGAAGATGCTGCGGTTTCTCACTCCGCTCGAAAGCGGCTGCAATATCATTGAGGAAGATACTGCGGATGATGCAACCGCCACGCCACATACGGGCAATGGAAGCCAGGTCGAGGTTCCATCCGAAAGAGTCCGAAGCACGTTGCAATACAGCAAAGCCTTGAGCATAAGACACCAGTTTGGATGCATAAAGCGCCGAATAAATATCTCCTACCATTTCGGATTTGTTGTATACCACCTCCGTGCGCCGGCAGGTAAAATGCCCGGCAGCCGACTTCCGCAGTTCTTTCTGAGCCGACAAGCTGCGTTCAAAAACAGCCGTGGCAATCAGCCCCAACGGCATACCAAGCTCCATAGCATTGATTACCGACCATTTGCCCGTACCTTTTTGTCCGGCTGTATCCAGTATTTTATCTATCAGATAACCGCCCGACTTATCTTTATGCTGCAAGATATTAGCAGTAATTTCAATAAGATAGCTACGCAATTTGCCCTCATTCCATTGCGAAAAGACCGAAGACATTTCTCCGTTATCCAGCTTCAGCAGGTTCTTCATCACCCAATAGGCTTCGGAAATAAGCTGCATATCGCCATATTCGATGCCATTATGAATCATCTTGACAAAATGTCCCGAACCGGCCGGTCCCACCCACTGGCAGCAAGGCGTGCCGTCGGATGCTTTGGCAGCAATACTCTGCAAAACAGGCTTCACTTCTTCCCAGGCGCTTACCGAACCGCCCGGCATGATAGAAGCTCCATTCAATGCACCCTCTTCACCGCCGGAAACACCTGCTCCCACAAAACGGAAGCCTCTCGCTTCGGCCAATGCCACACGGCGATTGGTATCTTCATAGTTGGAATTGCCGCCGTCTATCAATATATCTCCCGGAGAGAGCAACGGGAAAAGCTGCTCCATCAGTTCGTCTACCGCACTACCGGCACGAACCATTATCATTATCTTGCGCGGAACGGCTACAGACTCCACAAAACGAGCTATATCCGTATATCCTTCAATACTTTTACCCTGTGCGCGTCCGTTTATAAAACGTTCCACCACACCTTCTTCAATCCCCGGAACCGTACGGTTATAAACCGAAACCCGCCAGCCCTTGTCCGCCATATTCAATGCAAGATTCTCGCCCATCACGGCCAGCCCTATCAGTCCAATGTCTGTTTTATTTAAATTCTCCATATACTTGTATAATTTATCTTTGTTATTAAAACAAAAAATAACGTCTGTTTGTTCGTATCAAATTTGAAATTAATTCATTTTTTTCATAAAGGATTGACACAGAAAAACGATGTCATATCCGCTTCCCGGCAATCATCCGGACGCTACTCTCGGTATAAAGCAAAAATAATCTCAAAATCATTTACCGCATTGGCTTTGTTGTCTCACAATAAATTACGATTTTTGCAGGACGAAATATGCAACAATCAAAAAAAGTATAATACCAGAAACAATGAAAAAAGCTCTAATCTCCGGAATAACCGGACAGGACGGTTCGTTCCTCGCAGAATTCCTGTTGCAAAAAGGATATGAAGTACACGGCATATTGCGCCGCTCATCTTCGTTCAATACCGGACGCATCGAGCACTTGTATTTCGATGAGTGGGTGCGCGACATGAAGCAGAAGCGAACTATCAACCTGCATTATGGAGATATGACGGACAGCAGTTCGCTGATACGCATTATCCAGCAGGTGCAACCGGACGAGATATACAACCTTGCTGCACAGAGCCACGTAAAGGTCTCGTTCGATGTACCCGAATATACCGCCGAAACAGATGCTATAGGTACGCTGCGCATGCTCGAAGCTGTACGCATTCTCGGTCTGGAAAAGAAAACCAGGATATATCAGGCATCTACCTCGGAACTGTTCGGCAAGGTGCAGGAAGTGCCGCAGAAGGAGACTACCCCTTTCTACCCGCGCAGCCCCTACGGCGTAGCCAAGCAATACGGTTTCTGGATTACAAAGAACTACCGCGAAAGTTACGGAATGTTCGCCGTAAACGGCATTCTCTTCAACCACGAAAGCGAGCGCCGCGGCGAAACCTTCGTTACCCGCAAGATTACGCTGGCTGCCGCCCGCATTGCACAAGGATTCCAGGACAAACTGTATTTGGGCAATCTGGATGCACGCCGCGACTGGGGATATGCCAAAGACTATGTGGAATGTATGTGGCTTATCCTGCAACACGATACGCCGGAAGACTTTGTGATTGCTACCGGAGAGATGCACACCGTACGCGAATTTGCCACACTTGCCTTTAAGGAAACCGGCATAGAACTGCGCTGGGAAGGCGAAGGCGTGAACGAGAAGGGTATTGACAGCCAAACCGGTAAGGTACTGGTAGAGGTGGATCCCAAATATTTCCGTCCTTCCGAAGTGGAACAGTTACTGGGAGACCCCACCAAAGCCAAAACGTTACTGGGCTGGAATCCGCAGCAGACAAGCTTTGAGAAGTTGGTACACATCATGGCGGAACATGACATGAAGTTTGTACGGAAATTGCATTTGAGAAGCAAAGAAGACTGAAACAGATAATTTAATTTTTCAGACAGAAGAACAAAAGAACATATATATATGAGAAAATAAAAAAGAGTATAAACCGAATATGTTCTTTTGTTCTTCTGTCTGAAACCAATTCATTTTATAACAATGTTACACAAGAACGCAAAAATATACATCGCAGGGCATCGCGGACTGGTAGGCTCTGCTATCTGGAAAAACCTGCTAGAGAAAGGCTATACCAATCTCGTGGGCAGAACCCACAAAGAACTCGACCTGCTGGACGGTGTTGCCGTCCGCCGTTTCTTCGATGAGGAACAGCCGGAATACGTATTCCTTGCCGCTGCTTTCGTGGGCGGTATCATGGCAAACAGCATCTACCGTGCCGATTTCATCTACAAGAATCTCCAGATACAGCAGAATGTCATTGGCGAAAGTTTCCGCCACAATGTCAAGAAACTGCTCTTTCTGGGCAGCACCTGTATCTATCCGCGCGATGCCGAACAGCCGATGAAAGAAGACGTACTCCTCACCTCGCCCCTGGAGTACACCAACGAACCGTACGCCATTGCCAAGATTGCCGGATTGAAAATGTGCGAGAGCTTCAACCTGCAATACGGCACGAACTACATTGCCGTCATGCCCACCAACCTCTACGGTCCCAACGACAACTTCGACCTGGAACGCAGCCACGTACTTCCTGCCATGATTCGCAAGATACACCTGGCCCACTGCCTGCAACAAGGCGACTGGGATGCCGTGCGCCGCGACATGAACCTGCGTCCGGTAGAAGGCATCAACGGCAGCAACAGCAATGGAGAGATACTGAACATACTTGCCAAGTACGGCATCAGCGAAGAAGAAGTCCGGCTTTGGGGTACGGGAACGCCGCTGCGCGAATTCCTCTGGAGCGAGGAAATGGCGGATGCCAGCGTATTCGTCATGGAGCACGTAGACTTCAAAGACACCTGTAAGCCCGGAGACAAGGACATCCGCAACTGCCACATCAACATCGGCACAGGTAAGGAAATCACTATCCGCCGGCTTGCCGAACTGATTGTCAGCGTTGTGGGTTATCGCGGAAAGCTGACTTTCGACACTTCCAAACCCGATGGGACCATGCGCAAGCTCACCGACCCGAGTAAGCTGCACGCACTGGGCTGGCATCATAAAATAGACATCGAAGAAGGTGTAGAGCGGATGTACCGCTGGTACCTGGATAACAATAAATAGGCTCAAAGGGGGAATTTGCATAAAATGCTTTTTCCCCCTAAAAGTTTGCATTCTCTACATAAACCCTTATATTTGCACAATTTTCAACTAAATGTGCAATATATAATGGAACAAAGTTTTATCGCCTATATAGAGAATAGTATAAAGGAAAACTGGGATCTGGATGCCCTGACCGATTATAAGGGAGCCACCCTGCAATACAAGGATGTAGCCCGCAAAATAGAAAAACTGCATATCATTTTTGAAGCGAGCGGCATTAAGAAAGGTGATAAAATCGCCGTCTGCGGACGTAACAGTTCGCACTGGGGAGTCACTTTCCTCGCTACCCTGACGTATGGTGCGGTCATCGTGCCCATTCTTCACGAGTTCAAGGCGGACAATGTGCACAACATCGTCAACCACTCCGAGGCCAAGCTTCTTTTTGTCGGCGACCAGGTGTGGGAAAACCTCAACGAAAGCGCCATGCCGTTGCTGGAAGGTATCTTCATGATGACGGACTTCACCCTGCTGGTATCGCGCAACGAACGGGTTACTTACGCCCGCGAGCACCTCAATGAGATGTTCGGCAAGAAATTCCCCAAGAACTTCCGTAAGGAACACATCGACTATCACAAAGACCAGCCCGAAGAGCTCGCGGTCATCAACTATACTTCCGGTACCACCAGTTACTCGAAAGGCGTAATGCTCCCCTATCGCAGTCTGTGGTCCAACACCCGATTCGCTTTCGAAGTACTGCCGCTGAAAGCCGGCGACAAACTGGTATGCATGCTGCCGATGGCGCATATGTACGGATTGGCATTCGAATTCCTGTACGAGTTCTCCGTAGGTTGCCACATCTACTACCTCACCCGCATGCCAAGCCCGAAGATTATCTTCCAAGCATTTGCCGACATAAAGCCGAACCTCATCGTAGCCGTACCGCTCATTATCGAAAAGATTATCAAGAAGAGCGTATTGCCCAAGCTGGAAACGCCTACCATGAAACTGTTGCTGAAAGTGCCTATCATCAACGACAAGATAAAAGCCACCGTACGCGAGCAAATGGTACAGGCATTCGGCGGCAATTTTGCCACAGTCATTGTCGGCGGTGCGGCATTCAATCAGGAAGTGGAACAGTTCCTGCGCATGATAGACTTCCCCTATACCGTGGGTTATGGTATGACGGAATGCGGCCCTATCATCTGCTACGAAGACTGGACGCGCTTCAAACCCGGTTCCTGCGGAAAAGCCGCTCCGCGCATGGAAGTGAAGATTCTCTCTCCCGACCCGGAGAATATCCCCGGCGAGATTGTCTGCCGCGGCCCCAACGTCATGCTGGGCTACTACAAGAATGAAGAGGCTACCGCCGAAGTTGTGGACAAAGACGGCTGGCTGCACACCGGCGACCTTGCCCTGATGGATGCCGAAGGCAATGTCACCATCAAAGGACGCAGCAAGAATATGCTCCTCGGTCCAAACGGGCAGAACATCTACCCCGAAGAAATAGAAGACAAGCTGAACAACCTGCCGTACGTAGGTGAAAGCATCATCGTGCAGCAGAACGAAAAACTCGTGGGACTGGTATATCCCGACTTTGACGATGCCTTTGCCCACGGCCTCAACAACGACGATATAGAACGTGTCATGGAAGAGAATCGTGTGGCTCTAAATGCAGAACTGCCCGCCTACAGCCAGATTTCCAAAATGAAGATATATCCCGAAGAATTTGAAAAGACACCCAAAAAATCCATCAAACGCTTCCTGTATCAAGAAGCAAAAGGATGATGAAATAGTAATTAGCGGTTAGTGATTAGCGATTAGTAGGCTGTGCAGTATATTGCGCTAATTATTTACCGCTATTTTTAATGTTAATCCCTAACCACTAATCACTAACCACTAACCACTAACCTCTCTTTTCCCAATGAAAAACGAATTGTTATTATCTGCTGCGCTGCTCCCGTTATGTGGAATGGCAGGAGAAGTACACACAAGGCCGTCAAATGAAACGGCACCTGTTACGGACAAGCGTCCGAACATTATTTTATTTTTAGTAGATGATATGGGTTGGCAGGACACATCCCTGCCTTTCTGGACACAACGCACCCGCTACAACGACACGTACCATACACCCAATATGGAGCGTTTGGCAAAGCAGGGCAAGATGTTCACGCAAGCCTATGCCTGTAGCATCAGTTCGCCTACGCGCGTCAGTCTTTTTACGGGTATGAACGCTGCGCGTCACCGGGTGACAAGCTGGACGTTACGCAAGAATACCACCCACGAACAGCCGGACTCCGTTATGATATACCCCGAATGGAATGTCAACGGTATCTGTCAAGAACCGGGTGTGGAACGCACCACGCAAGTCACCTCGCTGGCACAAGTGCTCAAGGACAACGGTTACCACACCATCCATTGCGGCAAAGCCCACTTCGGAGCCAATGACACACCCGGAGCCGATCCGCTGAAAATGGGTTTTGACGTGAACATAGCCGGCCATGCGGCAGGCTCTCCCGCCAGCTACTACGGCATGCAGAACTTCGGAAACAAACCCGGCGGAAAAAGCCCGCTGGCTGCCGTACCCGGACTAGAGAAATATCACGGCAAAGACATATTCCTCTCCGAAGCCCTTACCATAGAAGCCGAGAAAGCTTTGGACAACGCCCGGAAAACGGACAAGCCTTTCTTCCTCTACATGGCCCATTATGCCATCCATACGCCTATCCAGCCCGACATGCGTTTCTACCAAAAATATCTGGACAAAGGACTTCCCCCGGTAGAAGCAGCGTATGCCACCCTGATTGAAGGCATGGACAAAAGCCTCGGCGACCTGATGGACTATCTGGACAAAAACAACCTCACCGACAACACTGTACTGCTCTTCATGTCCGATAATGGCGGACTGGCTGCACATACCCGTGCAGGAGAGCTGCACAGGCAGAACTATCCGCTCAACAGCGGAAAAGGTTCCGCCTACGAAGGCGGGGTGCGCGAACCGATGATTGTACGCTGGCCCGGCATAGTAGCGGCAGAAACCAAATGCGACCATTATCTGATGATAGAAGATTTCTTCCCCACCATTCTCGAAATAGCCGGTGTGGAGCACTACAATACGGTACAGAAACGCGACGGCATCAGCTTCCTGCCCCTGCTTACGGGCAAAGGTAAAATGCCCTCGCGCGACATCTACTGGCACTACCCGCACAGTTGGGGTCCTTCTGGTCCGGGCATAGGCGCCACCTGCTCCATCCGTTCCGGAGAATGGAAACTGGTGTACTACTTCGACAGCGGCAAGCACGAATTGTTCAATATCCCTGCCGACATCAGCGAAAAGCATGACGTAGCCGCCGAGAACCCCAAACTTGTAAAGAAACTATCAAAGAAACTGAGCAACTATCTGCGGTCGGTGGATGCACAGCGTCCTGTATTACGTGCCACCAACCGGTTGGCACCCTGGCCCGATGAAACATTATAAAGAATTATGAAACGTATATTTCCACTTATCTGTCTGTCCCTGCTATTGGCAGGGACAGGCCATGCCCGGACAGACCGGCAACAGTCTGCCCGTAAAGAAAAAAACGGTATCAACCTTTCCCTTTGGAAAAATCTTTCCACACAGCGCACGGATACGGTCGGAAGCACATTCTTCAATCTCGGTATCTTCTCGGCGATGAACCGTTTGAACGGCTTGGGAGTAAACGTTTTGGGAGCTGTTACGGGCAGAGACATGAACGGAGTTCAAATCTCCGGTATATCCAACATGGTGGGTGGAAGCATGCGGGGCGTACAGGTAGCGGGCATCACCAATATCAACGGCAATAACCTCAGCGGTCTGTCCGTTTCCGGTCTTGTGGGCATCACGGGTAATCACGCACGGGGAATGGTCTTCTCCGGCCTTGCCAATATCACGGGCGATAACAGCAACGGAGTGATTGTAGGAGGCTTGCTGAATATTACAGGCGAAAAGACTGCCGGCGTACAGCTTTCGGGACTCGCCAATATATCGGGCGGTAATTTTTCCGGTGTCACCATGTCCGGACTGCTGAATGTGGTGGGCGGCGATATGAAAGGACTCCAGATTGCCGGTCTGGGCAATATCACAGGCGGTACGTCTGCCGGCGTGCAGCTCTCTCCCCTGAATGTAGCCGTCCGTGCCAAAGGCCTTCAGATAGGTTTGGTAAACTACTACAAGGAGAAGCTGGACGGTTTCCAACTGGGACTGGTCAATGCCAACCCGGACACCAAAGTACAGATGATGTTTTTCGGCGGCAACACCACGAAACTGAACCTTGCAGCCCGCTTCAAGAACAAGCTGTTCTATACCATCCTCGGCGGCGGTACGCATTTCCTCGACTTCAGCGATAAGTTCTCCGGTGCACTTTTCTACCGTGCCGGACTGGAATTGCCTGTCTGCAAACAACTGTTCATCAGCGGCGATTTGGGATACCAGCACGTAGAAACCTTCAAGAATAAAGACTATGGCTTCCCTGCCCGCCTCTATTCTCTCCAAACCCGTATCAACCTCGAATACCGTCTGACGGCAAAATTAGGAGTATTCGTTACGGGCGGTTACGGTTGGGACAGACATTACAACAGGAATGCCAACTTCGACAAGGGAGCCATTGTAGAAGGCGGTGTGGTGTTATTCAAATACTAATCCGGCACTATTGGCAAGAACACTTGTCATGCGTTTTTTCAAGCAATGCAAGCACTCGTAACACACAGCTATATCAGAAAATCTCCTTTTCTTTGATAAATCCCGTTCTATATGCCACCAGCAATTTCTTCAAATCCTGAATCTGCGTCACGAGCTGCTTGCCCTTATCGGTATCCTTCACCATCATACGCTGCGAGTTGAATTCGATAACGAAGGTTGTGGACTTGATATCCTGCCCCTCTTCAATCGCTTTCTGACGGCTCTGGAACGGGTCGTGCTGCACCAACTGCATGCCGTGCGAGTGATATACCAGCGTATAGCCCGCAATACCCGTTTCGGGCTGATAGGCTTTGGAGAAACCGCCGTCAATTACCAGTAACTTTCCATCGGCCTTTATGGGGCGTTCGCCTTTAATCGTCTTCACCGGCACATGTCCGTTGATGATATGCGAATGAGGTCCCGGCTCCACCCCGAACTCCGCCAGGATATTGTCGCAAATATCCGCACGGTTGCGAAGTGTGTAGTAATAACCTTTATTCTCTTTATGCAAAGCCTTGTCGGCTATGAAGTAACGCTCAAAGGTAGCCATCTTATCCTTGTCGAAAGAGGGCGCATCCGGGCCGCACCACATATACCACATATAATCCAACGCAAAATTCTTCTCCGCCGAACCATCCTCGTCAAAGTAGGCGGTACGGATAAGCTGGTCGGTCTTTTGCAGCAGTTTATGCCCCCAATACTCTTTCGTTCCGATACGTACATGCTTGAAACTTCCGTCCTCATTCAGGGGCACGGATGCGTGATAAAGCAGGTTGCTGTTACACACCAGATACATGCCGCCGTATGTAAACAGGCAACGCATATGCTTCTTCAGCTTCTCGCTGTTCATAAACGAAGCATGAATCTTTTCAACCAACTCCCTTTCTTCATCCGTCAGGCGATACGGGTCGGCAGGGTCGATAGTCGGGAAATTGGCATCGCGCAGTTCGTATTCTTTGCTTTCATACACAAATACGCCCCGTTCAAAGTCAATCTTGTGCAGCAGTTTCCGGTTGTCCATGCCAAACTCCGGACGCCGGTTTATAATCTCCGCTTCCAGTTTGAACTGGATTATCGTAATCGCCTTGTGCATCTGCGTAATCAGCCGCAGTGTCTTTTCGTTGTAATTGGCATCGGCAAAGTTCATCTTCGGAGCAAAGATGGTGCAAGGATCATCCGCATAGGTATCCATTGCGAAAGTAGCCAGCGGCAGCAGGTTGATGCCGTAGCCGTCTTCCAGTGTCGCCAGGTTGGCATAGCGCATGGACATACGGATAACGTTCGCTATGCAGGCGTCATTGCCCGATGCGGCGCCCATCCACAGTATGTCATGGTTGCCCCACTGAATGTCGAAGTTATGGTAGTCGCAAAGCGTATCCATGATGATATGCGCACCCGGACCACGGTCGTAAATATCGCCCACGATGTGCAGCGAGTCGATTGTAAGCCGTTGGATAAGCTTGCACATGGCAATGATAAAGTCATCCGCACGCTTGGTCGAGATAATCGTACTGATAATGACATTGATATACGCATGCTTATTAGGCTCTACGCTGGACTCGTGCAGCAACTCCTGGATGATATAGGAGAACTCCGCCGGCAACGCTTTGCGCACTTTCGAGCGTGTGTATTTGGAAGATACGTTCTGGCAGACTTTCACCAGTTGGTTCAGGGTGATGAGATACCAGTCGTCCAGGTCCGTTTCCTGTTCCTTTATCAACTGCAACTTCTCTTCCGGATAATAAATCAGCGTACAGATTTCCTTCTTCTCGCTTTCGCGCAGCGTATGCCCGAAGATTTCATTCACCTTCCGCTTTACCGCACCCGAAGCATTCTTCAACACATGCTGAAAAGCCTCGTACTCTCCATGAATATCCGTCAGGAAATGTTCCGTACCTTTAGGCAGATTCAGAATAGCTTCCAGATTGATAATTTCCGTACTGGCATCGGCGATGGTAGGAAAACTGCGCGACAACAGTTGCAAATAGCGTAAGTCGTTGACTATACTTTCCGGAGTAATAGTTCCCATGATACGATTTATGATTTTAGATTTATGATATATATTCAATTATCAGCAATTAAGCTCTTTCTGTTATTTCTCAATTTTCAATTCTCAGCTCTCAATTCAACAGGAACATCAGCAGCACCTGCGCTATGATTACCCGCAGGAACATACACATCGGATACACCGTTGCATAAGCCACCGACGGATTATCGCCCGGAATGGTGTCGTTGGCATAGTTCAGCGCCATCGGGTTGGCCATGCTTCCGCACAGCATACCTGCCATGGAGCCGAAGTCCACCTTCATCCATTTAAAGGCAACCACTCCTACTATCAGCACCGGAACAACGGTCAGCACGAACCCTGCGGCAATCCACAGCAGACCTTCCGGACGGAACACCGTATCGAAGAAATGCGCTCCGGCATCCAGTCCCAGACAAGCCAGGTAGAGCGACAGTCCCAATGCACGGAGCATCAGGTTGGCGCTTCGTGTGGTATAGGTTATCATGTGCATTCTCGGCCCGAACGTACCGATCAGAATACCTACGATAATCGGTCCGCCGGCAAGTCCCAGCTTCACCGGAGCACTGATGCCCGGCAGGGAAATGGGAATCGCACCCAAAGCCAAACCCAGGATGATACCGATAAACACCGCTACCAGATTCGGTTCTTTCAGGCTCTTGATGGCATTTCCCAACACTTTTTCCACATTCTGGATGGCGGCAGCCTCACCTACCACTGTCAGACGGTCGCCCAACTGCAAGGTCAGTTCCGCGGTGGCAAGCAACTGCACGCCGCTACGGTACACACGGCTGATGTTGATGCCGTAATGATTGCGCAGGTGCAGCGAGCCCAGTTTCTTTCCGTTCAGTTCGGGACGCGTCACCACGATACGCTGCGAAATGAGCTGGCTGTCTATGGCATTCCAGTCTATATCCTCTTTGTTCCAGTCGGTATGTTCCTGTTCGCCAAACAGTACGGTCAGTGCCGGAGCATACTTCTCCGAAGTCACCACCAGCAAGCGGTCTCCTTCCCTGATTATCTTCTCGGAAGTGGGAATGCTTACGTTGCCGTCCCGCCACAGACGGGAGATTACGAACTTCGGATAATTCAAGCCGCCTATCTCCTTGATGCTTTTATCGAAGATGGCCGGATTGTGTACTTGAAACGCCGCAATGTAAGTTTTGTTCGCATCGTCCTTCTCTTTCAACTCCAGATCTTCCTTACGCGCCAATGCCTTGCGTATTATCAGCACGGCAAGAATAACGCCCACTACCCCCAGCGGATATGCCACGGCACATCCCAAAGCCGGCGTACTGGCTTCCAGCCCCATTTGCTTCAATGTCTGCTGTGCCGCACCCAGCGCCGGCGTATTGGTGGTAGCGCCGCAGAGGATACCCACCATGTCCGGCAGTGAAATATCCAGGGTATAACTGCCCAATACGGTCATCAGCGTACCGATGAGCACCACTCCCAGCGCCAGCATATTCAACTGCACCCCGCCCTTGCGGAAGGAGCTGAAAAAGCCCGGCCCCACTTGCAGCCCCAGTGCATACACAAATATTATCAGTCCGAAACTCTCCGCATAGTTCAGCATCTGCGGGTCGATGGACAGTCCGAAATGTCCGGCAAGAATACCGGCAAAGAAAACAAACGTCACGCCGAGGGAAATACCGCAAATATGCACTTTCCCCAACCCTAATCCGATAGCGGAAATCAGCGAGAGCACCACCACCGCCTGCAAAGCGGAGTGTTCGACAAACAAACTATATAGCCATTCCAAAGTGTTACGGTTTTATCTACATTTAGAAGTGCAAAGATAGGAAGTTCCGCGAAGCCTAAAAAAAGAAATGCAGGAAATTCACACAAAGCTCCTCATTTCCCGCCTTTCACTTGTGCAAAACATCTTTTATCACTACATTCACGGCATGAAACGCCTTATCATACCTATTATATGTATGCTCCTGTCGCTGGCGGGATGCCATGAACGCAAACCGCTCCCCAGCCTTGACCTCGCGGACAGCCTGCTGACCGATGCCGGCGATAAATCCGGGGCTTTGCGCATCTTCCTGCAAATCGAAGAGCAGCTGCAAAGCCGGCAAGACCCTTACAATAAAGGGCTTCTCTACGAACGCATCGGTAGTATATACTACGGACAGATGAACTACGTCCGCGCCTACCACTACTTCAAGCAGGCCAGAGAGAATTTTCAGGTATCCGACAGTCTTTGTAAGGAAACGGAAGCTACGCTTGATATGGCAGCCTCATCCTACCGCCAGAAAGATTTGGAGCGTGCCATCAGGCTATATTCCGCCGCCCTCGACCTTGCCGACGAGCAGGCAGACGAGCGTCTTGCCGGAGCAGCCCTCAGCAACCTTGCTTCCCTCTATGTAAAATCGGGCAGAAAACAAATTCCCCAGGACCTGCTGCAACGCATCGAACAGTCGGCACGCAAGGCATCCCGCTACAGCGCACACACCATGGTGGACGTCCAGCTCCTCAAGCACCATACGGACAGCGCGCGCCACTACCTGCAACTGGCAGAGGCGCAAGACAATGACGTGCTCGACCGGGCCGAACTGCAATACACAGCCTACCGGATAGAGGCCCTCTCCGGAAACTTCCGGAAAGCGACCGACCATATACACCGCTATATCTATCTCACGGACTCCCTCACCCGTTCCACCATGCAGGTCTCCGCCGGTATAACGGAGAAAGAGTATTTCCAGGAACAATCCGCCTTTGCCGAATACCGGATGAAGAACCGCATCTTCTGGGAAACCACCGTTATCTGCGGCATATTCATCCTCGCCGGAATAGCCGTTTATATCATCCGCCAGCGCCTGCGCATCCAGCGCGAACGCACCGACCGTTACCTGCTGCTGGCGGAAGAGGCCCGTGCCGAATACCGGGCGCTCACCCGGCAGCTGGAAGGACGGCAAGACACGGAAAAGCGGCTGAAGAGTCTGGTTGCTTCCCGCTTCGACATCCTCGACAAACTCGGAAAGACCTATTACGAGCGCGAAAATACCCCATCGCAACAGGCAGCCATGTTTCAGGAAGTAAAACGGATAATCACCGACTTCTCGGAAAACAGTGAAATGCTCCGGGAACTCGAACAAATGGCAGATACCTGCCATGACAACGTCATGCAGAAACTCCGGCAGGACTTTCCGGCAATGAAAGAAAATGACATCCGCCTGCTCTGCTACATCTTCACCGGATTCTCCCCGCAAGTAATCAGTCTGTTCACGAAAGAGAGCGTGGCAAACATCTATGCCCGGAAATCCCGGTTGAAGTCGCGCATCAAAACAGCCGGAACACCCCATACCGACCTGTTCTTATCCCTTTTCGGATAGATGTCAGAGCCGTGTTAGAAAAAGGCAAATCCTCACTTTATAATTCACTGTAAAACAACATCATAAAAACGTACCCGTTAGATTTACACATTCAAATCGTAACTCCCGGAAGAGCCGTATTCACTATCTTTGCAACCGGAACAACGATTAAAAATGTGTAAGAATATGAAGAATAAAATTATTTTTTTAGTATGTGCGGTCTTCCTGACGGTAGCATGCGAAAAGGAGCAGCACACAGGAAAAGAAAGCCGTGTAAGCGTAACCGTTTATGACGAAAACGGAAAAGTGATGCCCGGCGTTCCCGTAAAGATGTATGACGAAAAAGACTACAAGGCATTCGAGCAAGATAACCTCACACCGCCTACTGCCGGCGCAACCGCCAACGCGCAGGGTATCGCCCTGTTCACGCTGCCCGGCGAAACATGGTTCTCCGGACAATCGCAGCGCTTCCTGACGTTTGTCGTACAGGAAGGCGGCGGTCCGGATAACTACCGTATATGGTCCGTCGGAAAAACGATAGATGCCGGAAAAGACATACAGCTTGAAATCCGCCTGACTTCCGCCCTCGCCCCCGAACAAGAGCAACCGGAAGACAAAGCAACACTTACCAGACTGTCCATTGTACAGCCGCCTCATAAAATAGTATATACTTTGGGAGAAGAGCTGGATTTGGAAGGCCTTCTGCTGACCGGCATCTACAGTAACGGACAAGAATCCCCCCTTACTGTAACCCCGGAACAGGTCAGCGGCTTTTCTTCCGATGTTCCGGCAGAGCGGCTGGAACTGACTATCGGCATAGAAGACCGTCAGGCAAGCTTCACCGTAAGCATTGTCCCCGTCTACGTGCAGGAAGGCGTATTGACAGGAGCGTATAAAGGATACAGCGAAATCACGCTTCCCCCACACGTAACAGCCATTGCACCGGAAGCCTTCATGCAGAACAGGCAAATCACCAGAGTCGTGATGAACGAGGGACTGACCTCTATCGGCGAAATGGCCTTCTTCAACTCCGGCATACAGGAAATCGTATTCCCGTCCACCTTGCAGCAGCTTGCGCCGGATTTGTTCTACTACTGCGACCGGCTGAAACGGGTCGACCTCTCGCACACCCAAATCACCCGGATTCCCGAAAGCGCTTTCGCATGCTCCGGAGTAGAAGAAGTATTACTGCCGTCTGCACTCACATCCATCGGGACACAGGCATTCATGATAACGGAACATCTGAAATCCGCAGTAATCCCCCAAAGCGTCACACATATCGGTATGGAAGCATTCCGGGGAAGCGGCATCACCACCGTACAACTTCCCAACAGCATCTCCGCCATAGAGACGCGTGCCTTCTACCTATGTCCCAACCTGACGGAAGTATCCGCATACGGTCCTGCCTCAAGCAACCATCCGGATGCCGTAATCAAAGAGCACTGCTTTGTGGGTTGCCCCAACCTTGCCCGCTTTGAAATTCCTCAAAGCATAAACATCCTGGGCCAGGGTCTGATAACCGGCAACCAAAAGGTACATACACTGACCATTCCCGCCCGTGTCACCCGCATTGACTTTTCCGCTTTCGACAACACAGGCATAAAAGAGGTCATTGTAGAAGCCCTCACACCGCCTGCCACTTCCGAAGGCGAATGGTACGGATTTCCGGAAACCATAACAAGCATTTCCGTACCCGCACAAGCCGTCGAAGCCTACAAAACGGCCGAAGGCTGGAAAAAATTCGCGGATAAAATCAAGGCACGCCCATCAGGTGTATTTCCATCTTCCGGGGATCATATTTAAAAACAGATTAATTCCTGAATATTGACAATATATCATTAATGCCGGATATGCAGAAATAAAGACAAATCACCTGCATTCAACCTATCGGACTATACATCACAAAAGCCGGATTATCCGGTCGGTTTTCGCACCTAACAATCTCTGTTTTAATTTCCTTAAATAAGAATTCAACCCTACTTTTGCATTACTGATATTTTTACATATTCAAGAATTGCAACGAAAGGATGTTATAGCTTTTCTCTTTTATATAAAGAATAGCATATACAATTTCACATCTCTTTCTATTTCTGTTTTTAACGGACCTTCGAAATTGGGGTTAGAAGAATTACATTATGAAAAAGAAATTTGAGTTGGCAAATTTGAGCAAAAGTCTGCTGTACTGTTTTTGCATTTCAATTTGCGCATTGAATCTTACAGCTTGCGACGACGATGACGAAAACGGCACGCAAGGTAACGGTCCTGCACCAATCGGCATTCCCTCATCGGTTGTCGACGGTGTACGCGCCACTTCCATGTCGGGCGTTGACGTAACTTACAATGAAGACGGAACCATCAAAGAAGCGGAAGTAGATGGAAACACTCTTGTTTTCAATTATGCCTCTTCGCGTGCAATAAAGGTAGACCCTATCCGCTCTTTAATCAGCATCACTTCATCCGAACGTGAAAGCGAACGCTGGATTGCTTCCGATTTTGCTTTCAACACTTCAGGTTTTGTCACTGCCTATAAATTAAAATATACGGATACAGATCCGGACTTTAGAGAAGAAATGAATACCATCTATACTTTCAATTACAACGCAGACGGACAGCTTCAGAAAATCAGCATGAGAACCGACGGTAAAGGTGACGAAGGTCCTTACTCCGAATCAAGTGAAATCAACTACACCTACAACAACAAGGTGTTGGAAAAAATAGAAACAAAAAGCAACAACGTCACTTATTACAGCCAAACCTATGAATATACCCAGGCAATAAAGAACACCTATAACGCCATGCCCCTGCTTCTTCTCCCGGAAGAGCTGGCTTCGGACGATTGCGTATTCAACGTCTTTGCCATAACCGGTTATTTGGGAAATGCCGGTGCAAGCCTGCCCACCGCAATGACTATCAAAAGCATCGACCCGGAGGATTCGAGCGAGAACTCAACCGAACGTTATAACCTGAGCTACACGTTCAATGAGAATAAAGCCATATCTTCATACACCCTCAGCAGATATGGAGAAACAATGACTTTCCCATGCGATTGGACAAACTTCTGATATACTGAAACACCTCTTGTTTAACGCGTTATAAGAGGACGTGCAAAATGCACTTGATATTTTTTTTCAGGCACGGATTACACGGATTTCACGGAAGAAGAATAAAGAAAATCCGTGTTTTCCGTGTAATTTGTATTTCCGTGAAATCCGTGCCCGAAAATATACGCTGCTCTCTTAGAATCTGTATGCAGCTCCTATATTGATAACCCCCTGGTCGAAATCGCTTACCAGCTGGTATCTGAACTCAAAATTCATCGCCCAGTTACGAGGCAGTGCAAATTCCGCTCCCGCTCCCAGATTTACACCGAACCGGCATTCGTTATGATTGCCGTTATCGTCGATATGCACATGACCTTCTTCCATATCAATATCAAAGTCGTGCATGTCAAACATCCAGTTGGACAATGTCAAACCGAACAACGGATAAAGCTTAACGCTCTTGGCCACCGGAAACAGATAGTGAAAATTCACGTTCAAATCCAACATGCTTACATTGTCATTCTCGAAGAAATAGTTGAAAGACGGCTCTATACGGATCGGATTGGTAATATTGTACTGATACTTGATACCCAACCCGATACTTTCGATTTCCGTTCCGTAACTCAGGCCAAAACCTATCGCCTGTTTTCCTTTCTGTGCATGGGCACTACCCAACAGCACAAAAAGCAATCCGAATAAAGTTAATACTTTTTTCATACGTTCATTTTTTATTAATTTATTTAAGTTAGAGTGTAATATTTGGCAAAATTAATGTTTTAATTCTATTTAGGAAATAATACGCATTATATATTTCATACGCCACAACCGCCCGGATTTTGATTATCTTTGCACGCTGAATATACACCTATTTTATAATATTATTTTATTTATTGCGAAAAAGAAATGAATTTACTTTTATTGAACACTCCCGCCGCCGGTGGGAAACTCGAACAGGCATTGGAAAAACTGATAGATTTTGGAATGGATGCCGGCAAGGACATATTAATCGCCATTTTAATCTATGTAATCGGACGTTTCATCATCAGGCAGATAAGCGCGTTGGTAGCCAGAATACTCGAAAAGCGGAAGATTGAAACCAGCGTACAGACCTTCCTGAAGAGTCTGATAAAGATTCTGCTGAATATGATTCTTGCCTTTGCCATCATCGGCAAGCTCGGTGTGGAAACCACCAGCTTTGCGGCGCTGCTTGCATCCGCAGGTGTGGCTGTAGGTATGGCGCTTTCCGGAAACCTTTCCAACTTTGCCGGCGGGCTGATTATACTGATTTTCAAGCCGTTCAAGGTAGGAGACTACATAGACGGACCGGGAGTAAGCGGTACGATAAAGGAAATACAGATTTTCCACACCATACTGTCCACCCTCGACAACCGTATGATTTATGTGCCCAACGGAAGCCTCAGCGGCAATGCCGTCACCAATTACAGCAAGCAGGACAAGCGCCGTGTCGAATGGGTGTTCGGCGTAGAGTACGGCGAGGATGTGAAGAGAGTAAGAGCCGTGCTGCAACGCATCATCAATGCAGACAGCCGCATATTGGACACCCCCGCACCCCTCATTGTCTTAGGTTCACTGAGCGCAAGCAGCGTCGACATCACGGTACGCGTCTGGGTAAAGAGCGCCGACTACTGGAATGTACTGTACGATATCAACGAAATTGTCTACCAGACATTCAATGAAGAAGGTATCGGATTCCCGTTCCCGCAACTCACCGTACACCAGTCGAAAGAGTAAAAAAACAGAGGATGTTCCCCAAGCACTGCGTTCTGCCGCAGTCGGGAAACATCCTCTTTAAATATCCTCTTCAAATATCACCGGCCCGGTTCAGGCCAGGCACCGGCTCATTCCTTTCCGCCGGCAAATATCTTCCATACTCCGGCACTCAGTACCGCACCGATAAACGGGCCTACAATGAAAATCCACAACTGGCTCAAAGCTTCTCCACCCTGAAAGAGCGCAGGGCCTATACTGCGAGCCGGATTAACCGAAGTACCGGTATAACGGATGCAGGCCAAATGTACAAGTACCAAAGAGAGACCTATGGCAAGTCCGGCAAAATTACCGGCGCCCTTCTTGGCATCGGTAGTGCCCAGTACCACCAGTACAAACACAAATGTAAACACAATCTCGGCCAGCAGAGCGCCCGTTACGGAAACTCCTTCCTGGCAGGCATTGGCGCCTGTTCCGCTCACACCCGCATTGGAAGTCAGCACCCAAAGAACGGCAGAACCTAAAATAGCTCCTATTACCTGAAACAGCATATACATACCGGCATCCTTTCCGCTCATACGGCCGGAAAGCAGGCAACCGAGCGTTATCGCCGGATTAATGTGGCAGCCCGAAACGCCACCGATAGTATAGGCCATAGCCACCACCGACAATCCGAAAGCAAGCGCCGTACCTATTACCGTGGCCGCCAGATTGGGGTCGGCCGATGTGCACGACAGACTGACTGCCGTGCCGCAGCCCATAAGAACGAGAACCATGGTTCCCAGCATTTCTGCAATGTACTTTTTCATAACATCAATTTATTAGATTAAACTTAAGGCATCCCGACATACCTTATATATAAGGCAACATAACCGGATACCAACGGTACAAATATAAAATTTAAGCAGCATTTATTCACGCTTTAACATAAAAAAAGAACTCAATTATTCATTATAGCGGAAAAATCATTCATAAAGTCCTTTAATCATTTTTTAACAATACCGGCTTACGGCTTTATCAAATTACAGTTATAACTTTGCATGTGATTAAGGAAAGGAAGCCACTCCTTGCCCAATATTTACAGAACGAATTACAAAATGAAAAGCCAAACCAAGAAAATACTCAAACTGTCCGGTATCATACTGGGAGCACTCACAGCCATTGCAGGCATACTGATTGCCGTAGTTCTGAACTTCATATTCACTTCCGAGAAGCTGACTCCCATAGTATTGGAAGCCGCCAACCGCAACCTGAACGCCAAGCTGGACATGAAAAGCGTAGAGCTTACCTTTTTCTCAACATTCCCCCGCTTCGGAGTGCAACTGACCGACGGAACCCTGGTTTCCAAAGCCATCCGCGACACGCTGTGGCAACGGACCGACACCCTGGTATCATTCAAAAAGGCCGTAGCGGTGGTCAACCCCATAGACTACCTGCGGCAACAGAAAATCAGCATCCACCGCCTGGCACTGGAACATGCCGATATCTACGCCTATAAAAACAAAGACGGCATTGCCAACTGGGACATCACCGTTCCGGATACGGTACAGTCCGCCTCTTCACCTGCCGGAGACGCCATGAACATCAACGAGCTCGACATCCGACAAATTTCCATCCAGCACGCCACGGTAACCATGGACGACCGCGACACACGCATTTTCGCCAACCTATGGGACACAGACCTTACCCTGAAAGCCAATATGAAGAAAGGCCATTCCATGCTGGCGGTAGATTTCCGCAACAAGAACCTTCTCTTTTGGCAAGACGGACAGTTGTTGGCAAACCGCATCGCCACCCACCTGCGCACCGACCTTGAACTGAATACCGCCCGGCACTCCCTGCTCCTGCACGATGCCATGATTGACATCAACGGTGCGAAATTGGGAGTAAAAGGAACCGTGCGCCGCGACACCGCAGCCCAAGCGCTCGACGTCGATTTGCAATACGGACTGCACACCCCCTCACTGGAAACCGTACTGCACATGATTCCGGAGAGCATCCTGAAAAAGGCGGAAGTATCGGCAGGAGGAGAAGTAAGTTTCATCGGCACGCTGAAAGGCATGTACGGCAAGCAGAAGATGCCCCTTGCCACGCTGGACATCAGGATAAAAGACGCTTTCGCCAGATACGCCGGACTACCTTACGGCATAGACAAGGTAAACGCCGACTTTTCCGCCCGGATAGACCTCATGCGGAATACCCCCTCCTGCCTGAACCTGAAAATCTTCCAGTTCAAAGGCGCCGACACCGACATATTGGCCGATATGAAAGTGGACAACCTGCTCACCGACCCGGACATCACCTTTCATACCCGCTCCACCGTCGACCTGAATACGCTGGCGCAGATTTTCCCTCTTCAGGAAGGCATCGGCATGGATGGAAAGATGAATGCCGACCTGAAACTGCGTTGCCGCCTGTCCACCCTCAAGAAACAGGATTGGGGACGGGTAAAGATGCAAGGCAAAATCAGAACGGACAAACTCGTGCTGCGCCATACCCAAAAGAATTTCGAGTTCACAAGCAACGCTACACTGGACTTTGCCGGCAACGAATGGCTCGGAGGGCGTGTTGAAATCAAGGATATGACGCTCCGCTCACCTGCCCTGAACTCAACCACGGAAAGCTTTACGGCGGCAATCAGCACCTATCCCTCCCAAGACACGCTGCGCCCTGCTAAGACGGAATGCAAGATAGAGATGAACAAGTTGAGAGTATCCCTGGCGGATTCGCTCGACCTCTTTTGCGGAAAATCATCCGCCCGCCTCAAGCTGCAACCCGGAGAGCACAACCCTGCCAATCCGCAGATAGGGCTTACACTGGAAGCGGACACACTGTTCTGCCGCATGGGCGACGCCCGCCTGGGAATGGACAAAGCAGGCATCGGAATAACAGCCGAAAAAGTACGCGATTCGCTGTGGACACCCAAAGGCATCATCGGTTTCCACCGCATGGCATTCCGCACTCCAGAATGTGCACTTCCCATACAGGTGCAGAAAACTTCCGTCACGGTAAACGACCGCGTCATCACCCTGCGCAATGCCACCATGCGCATCGGCAAATCCGATATCACCGCCACCGGTTCGATTCACGACCTGTACGGCGCCATGCGGCATCACAAGCTTCTGCGCGCCAAACTGGACGTATCGTCCGAACAGTTGGACTGCAACCAGTTGATACGGTCAATATCGCTTCCGTCGGATACGCTGGCTGCGGAAAGCGATACGGTCTCCACCGAAGTAAAACTGTTCGTCATCCCCAAGAACCTGGATTTTGAACTGCAGACCGATTTCAGGAAAGTCTATTACGAGAAAGTCACGTTCAACGATGTCCGCGGAGCTGTGGACATCCGCAACCAGTCCGTCTACCTAAAGCAGCTCAGCATGAAAGGCATGGGTTCGGAGATGAACACCACCCTCGTCTATCAGGCAAAATCTCCGGAAGAGGGATTTGCCGGTTTCGACTTCCGGCTGCACAACATCAACATCGGGAAGCTGGTAGACTTCGCTCCTTCCCTGGACACGATTGTCCCCATGTTGCGCTCATTCGAGGGAACGGTCGATTTCAATGTGGCTGCCGCCGCTTCCCTGGACTCCGCCCTGAACATCAAAATCCCCACCATGCGGTCGGCCATTCACGTCAAGGGAGACAGCCTTGTGCTGATGGACGGTGAGACTTTCGCCGAAATCTCCAAAAAATTCTTCTTTAAAAACAAGAAGAGAAACATGATAGACAGCATTTCCGTCAACATCGGCATCAAAGACGGAAATGTGACCGTCTATCCGTTCGAAATATCAATGGACCGTTACAGAGCGGCGGTAGGCGGCACACAAGGACTGGATATGAAGTTCGACTATCACATCTCCATCCTGAAATCCCCCATTCCGTTCAAATTGGGCCTGAATATATCCGGAACTCTGGACGATATGAAATTCAAGCTCGGCAAAGCGCGCTACAAAGATGCGGTCACACCGGCAGAGGTACATAAAGTCGATAGCGCAATAGTCAATATGGGGCAGCAGATTGCCGAGGATTTCAAAAAGATTATGAAAAGGTAAATTTTCAGCGAATCGCTAAAAAAACAAAGAAGGAATGCCGAAAGATGCTTGATATTTTTTTAGGCATGGAATACACGGAAAACGCGGATTTTCTTTATTTTTTCCGTGAAATCCGTGTATTCCGTGCCTAAAAAAAAACTGTTTTTATATTTTGTAGGAATTCATAAAAGAAAAAGCTCCAAAAATCATTGATTTTCAGAGCTTTTCTTTAATTTACATTTCTGATTTGTACACCCTCAGGGATTCGAACCCTGGACCCACTGATTAAGAGTCAGTTGCTCTACCAACTGAGCTAAGAGTGCATAAACAAATTTTACTGTAGTGGATACGAGAATCGAACTCGTATTGCATGCGTGAGAGGCATGTGTCCTAACCGTTAGACGAATCCACCAACAAGTTTTTTTTTAGAAAAGCATCGGTTCTTTCAGACCGATGCTTTCAGTTCCTTGCGGAAGCTGGGGGATTCGAACCCCCGGTACGGTTACCCGTACGTCAGTTTAGCAAACTGGTGGTTTCAGCCACTCACCCAAACTTCCTTAGTAACCAACATTTGTTCTCAAATGCGGTGCAAATGTATGGCAAACTTTTGGACTATGCAAATCTTTCCCGCATATTTTTTTCAGTATTTTTGCAGGAAAATAGATAACACGCTAACACTCAAAACACAATACCCTGTTTAATTTTTCTTCAAAAAGTATTTTCTCAGGCTACTTTTAGAGTATCCCCGTTCAGTTTCCCTATCTTTACCGGTGCACCCCCGTTTACTTCCCATAAAGAAAAACAGTCTTTCCTCCCTAAGCACTATCTTATAAAACTCTTGCTCGCCCATTTCATGCTGTACCAACGGCGCACAAAAATAGCCCCGCGAATATTCTCGTCCAGCAAAAACGCTACCCACATGCCGCAAATGCCCCAGCCCAACGGAATGCCGAACAGATAGCCAAGCCCTACAGCTACACTCCACATCACCACCAGCCCCACATAGAACGGATAATTCACATCGCCCGCCGCACGCAGCGCATTCGTCGCAAAGATATTGACAGGACGCCCTATCTCCAGCACAATATCTATAACCAGAATGGTAACCCCCATCTTTATAATCTCGGCATTGGACGTCAGCCAGCCGAAAATAACATGCCCGAAAAGAGCAAGAATACAAGACAGAATCACGGTTATCATCACAGACTTCTTCATTACATATTTCCCCATCAGGAAAGCCGCCCGCGGTTTCTTCTCCCCTATCAGATGCCCGATGCATATCGCCCCGCCCTGTGCCATGGAAATGCTGAACAGATAAGCAAACATGATGATATTGACACAATAAGTACGCGTGGCAAGCGCTTCCACTCCCAGCATATTAATGAAATAAGTAATCACCACCTGCGACGAACTGTAAGAAAGCTGCTCGCCGGCAGAAGGCAACCCTACCTTCATCAGATTCTTCAACTCCACCCAAGGGAACGGACGGAAGTAAGCCGGCGGGAAACGGTGAATATGCTTGCGGAACAAGATTACAAACAGGATTACCATGGACACCCCTCTACTGAAAGCCGTAGAGATGGCCGCCCCCTCCACTCCCAATTCCGGAAAGCCGAAACGTCCGAAAATCAAGGAATAGTTGCCTATTATATTCAGCACATTCACCACCACCGTCACCAGCATCGGATACACCGCCTTGTTGGCGCTGCGCAACGAAGCGGAAAGAGTAAGCGACAATGCCTGGAAAAAGGCGAACGCCCCTACAATACGCATATAATCCATGCCGTCCTGCATCAGTTCGGGCCCCAGCCCCATCAGTTGCAGGATAGGCTCCGCACACCCGAACAGCAGCATGCTGATACCTACACCCACCACGAAGTTCACCAGAATGGATACCCCCACCACCTGCACCACCTGTTTATGCAGCCGTGCGCCGAGATACTGTGAACACAGCACGGAAGTACCGAGATTAATCACTTCAAACACCAGGAAAGTCAGCATGATAATCTGATTGACCACCCCTACGGCAGCCACACTGTTGTCCGAATGGCGGCTCAGCATAACGGTATCCACCGCGCCAAGCATCATAATTAATAATGTCTCTATGAAAATGGGAGCCGCCAGTCTGGCAAGCCGTTTCTTCAGATTCTCCTGCTGTATCATTGTTGTAGAAGCGCTATGATAAAAATCGCGCAAAGATACAGAAAGGAAAGGGAGAACAACTTGACACATATCAAATATTTTTTGCTACCTTTGCCACGCTAAATGACACCCAAACCTGCATAACCGTTATGGACACATTACTCAAAGAAACAGTGAATGCAACCGTCAACTCCCGCTATCCCGGCATGGCGCCCGAAGGCAGACGGCAATTGGAAGAAATCCTGGTCCGCAAAGAAGTGGAAAAAGGCGAACTTTTACTGAAAGAGGGACAGGTAAGCCATAATATCGTACTCGTCGGCAAAGGCATGCTACGCCAGTTCTATTACAAAAACGGGAAAGACGTCACCGAACATTTCTCCTATGAAGGATGCATCGTCATCTGCATTGAAAGCACGCTGAAGAAAGAGCCCACCCACCTCATGATTGAAGCGCTCGAAGACAGCGTGGTCTACCTGCTGCCCTATGACAAGCTGATGCTTCTTACCGAAATATCGTGGGAAATCAATATGTTCTATCGCAAGATACTCGAATATTCCCTTATTGTTTCACAAATCAAAGCCGATTCCTGGCGGTTCGAGACAGCACGCGAACGCTACAGCCAGCTGATGGAGCAACAGCCGGAAGTCATCAAGCGCGCCCCTCTGTCGCACATCGCCTCCTACCTGCTAATGACTCCTGAGACCTTAAGCCGGGTACGTTCGGGCATACTCTGATTTTTACGGGAATGCCCGGACCGGTCATAATCTGAATCCATATAGAATATTTACCCTTTCTATATACGGAGTCCCTTTGAATTTTCTTCAAAAAGAACTTCCCAAAGAAGCTGAACAAAATTTAAACGGACTCTTAAACCCGTCTTATCTCAAATCTTTTTTTGAGATAGCTTGTTTATCAAGCTCGTTATCCAACTTAAAATTCAGATTATGACTACCATATACACTTTTGCGCAAAGCGCAATCGAAGAAGCCAAAAGCGCCGGCCGCTACGGCACAGCCAACCTGTATTCCGGCGCCATCAACAGTTTCCGGAATTTTACCGGCGACATCCCCCTTACCTTCAAGGAAGTGACGGCGGGAATGATAAAACGATACGAAGAAAGCCTGTTACAGAAAGGCCGGCGCCACAATACCATCTCCGCCTATATGCGCATGCTGCGTTCCATATTCAACCAGGCATACCAGCAAGGCGTTCCCGATACGATACCTGCCGACGAACTGTTCCGCTTCGTATTCACCGGCTACGAGCCTACCGCCAAACGCGCCATCTCCCCCGCCCTTATACGGCGTCTCTCGCAACTGAACCTGGAACACTCCCCCCACCTGCGCTTCAGCCGCGATTTATTCCTGCTCAGCTTCTACCTGAGAGGCATTCCGTTTGTCGACCTGGTTCATCTCCGCAAAACGGACATGAAGCACAACACCATTTACTACTACCGCCGCAAGACCCGCCAGCAGCTATCGGTCTACCTCGAACCGTACGCCGCCGAAATTCTGCGGCGCTACACCGACCAGCATTCCCCCTCCCCCTACCTTCTACCCATACTCTCATCGGTCGGCCCGGAAGGCTACCGGCAGTACAAAAGCGCACTGCGTCTTTACAACCAGCACCTGCACCGGCTATCCAAGATGCTGCGCCTGAGTGTGCCGCTCACCTCCTACGTGGCACGCCACAGTTGGGCCACCACCGCCAAAGAAGAAGGAGTAGCCATTGCCATGATAAGCGAAGGCCTGGGACACAGTTCCGAAAAGGTGACACACGTATACCTCTCTTCTTTTAACAATAATGCAATGAGCAAAGCCAACCGGAAGGTTATTTCCACGATTCATTCCAAAAAGAAAAAGGGAAAGATAAAAAAATAAAATGTAAAGGTATATTATCGGAATATAAATTTGTTTCAAAAAAATTTCATTCTCTTACTTACAAGGTAAGAGAATGAAAAAGCAGAAAGAAAAAACGTTTTATAATAACATATGGAAGCGTTTTTCATATTGTGGCTCTTACCCTTCCGAACCGTGGGAGACAGAAAATGAAACGGGATGAAAATTGTTAAAACAAATGAGATGAAATAATTAAAAATGTAAACATTTAAAAACAAATAAATATGTTTTATACCTTTTTATAAGTCGTTATAGCAGATATTTGAAGATAAAAAATAAATATTTTTTGTTTGTGTTGGTGATATTTTTTCATACCTTTGCCAGCGTAAATAATAAATCTCTTACCTTGTAAGTAAGAGAACCGTGCTTTCCATTACCTTGTAAGTAAGAGAACCGATAAACAAATAAAGCAAAAAGTCAATCATTTTTCAAGATAAAACCAAATGATTGGCAAGACATTACGAAAAGCATGAAACAAGTTTTGCGTTTCAATAAAGTAATCAAGAGTATCATCATTGCAGGTGATTTATGCATCCTCAATGCGGTTTTTATCACCGTATATTATATGATGAATATCACTACTCTCGGTATAACGTTTGCCAATTCACTGCCGCAATTATCGGTTTTGTTGAATTTGGTTTATCTTCTCTGCAACTATTCCAAGGGAATTGTCCTGCACCGCCGTCTCGTGCGTCCCGATCACATCATCATGCGTGCCGTCCGCAACACATTTTTTCATGCGGTCGTATTCATCAGCCTGATAAGCCTGGCGGACTTCGGGAATCTCTCAGCCCGGTTCTTTGTCCTGTTCTATTCATGTTTCCTGATAATTCTTATAGCCTACCGTTTATTATTCAGGCACCTACTGAAATCATACAGACGTCGGGGCGGTAACTCCCGCACGGTGGTTCTGGTAGGAAACGGAGAGAATATGATAGAGCTTCATCACGAACTGACCGATGACCCTACCTCCGGCTTCAATGTCATCGGCTATTTTGCAGATACTTACTCTACGCACTATCCGGATACATGCAGGTATCTGGGGCAACCGGCCGAAGTCGTTCCGTACCTCGAACACAATAATACAGAACACGTATATTGCGGCCTTACTTCCTCGCACAGCAAGGAAATCGTGCCCATCATCAATTACTGTGAAAACCATCTGATTCATTTTTACAGCGTGCCCAACGTACGCAACTACCTGAAACGGCGCATGCACCTTGAACTGATAGGAAACGTACCCGTACTGGACATTCGTCAGGAACCGTTGGCGCAACCCGAAAACCGGTTGGCAAAACGCTTGTTCGACATCGTGTTCTCACTATTGTTCCTATGCACAATCTTTCCTATCATCTTCATCATAATAGGACTTGCTATCAAGATAACCTCGCCCGGGCCTATCTTCTTCAAGCAGAAGCGCAGCGGCGAGGAAGGCAAGGAGTTCTGGTGCTACAAGTTCCGTTCCATGCGTGTCAACAAAGACAGCGACAAAGTGCAGGCCACCCAAAACGACCCGCGCAAAACCCGTCTGGGCAATTTCATGCGCAAAACAAGCATCGACGAACTGCCGCAGTTCATCAACGTTCTGTTGGGCGACATGTCCGTAGTAGGTCCCCGCCCGCACATGCTGAAACATACCGAAGAATACTCCAAGCTGATTGATAAGTATATGGTACGCCACCTTGTCAAACCCGGCATCACCGGTTGGGCGCAAGTCACCGGCTTCCGCGGAGAGACCAAGAAACTCTGGCAGATGGAAGGACGCGTAGAGCGCGACATCTGGTATCTGGAACACTGGACATTCATGCTCGACCTGTACATTATCTACAAAACCGTGAAGAATGCGGTAAGAGGAGAAAAAGAGGCCTACTAAAACGAGTTGAAAGCTGAGAGTTGAAAGTTAAAATCAAAAACACATGAAAAAAAGAAGTCTGATATTTTTATTATTACCTCTGCTGCTGGCAGGATGCCAAAGCTATAAGAAAGTACCTTATTTGCAAGACAATTTGCAACAGATTGCTATGGCAGATACAAGCGCCCGAAACATGACTTTGTACGATGCCCGTATCATGCCCAAAGATCTGCTGACAATCGTGGTGAGCTGCCCGGAAGAACCGACATTGGCAGAACCGTTCAATTTAGCAACGTCAGCATCCTCAGAAGGTGCTTCCTCTGTATCCGAATATCTTGTAGACAATAATGGGAATGTAGAATTCCCTACTTTGGGTACCATTCATTTAGGTGGGCTTACCAAAGGAGAAGCAGAAAAATATATCAAAGACAAACTAAAACCTCAATTCCGCACCTCTCCCATTGTAACCGTACGTATGGGCAACTATAAAATTTCAGTTATCGGAGAGGTCAATGGTCCGGGAACTTTTACCGTTTCTAATGAAAAGGTCAATATTTTTGAAGCCCTTGCCATGGCAGGTGATATGACCATCTATGGTATTCGCGACAATGTCAAACTGATTCGTGAGGACCATACAGGCAAACGGGAAATTGTCACGCTCAACCTGAATGACCGTAACATCCTGCAGTCCCCCTATTATTACCTGCAACAAAATGACATCCTATATGTCACCCCCAATAAAACTAAGGCAAAAACATCCAATATCAGCAGCAGTACCACCATCTGGTTCACTGTTGTCACAACTTTGGTATCATTGGCGTCCCTTATCATTTCAATAGCTAAATAAAAGAACAAACCTGAAAATAAAAAATTACAGACGTGAAAGAAGAAACATACGACGACTTGTTCGAAGAAAAGACCAATTGGCAGGCTATGCTTTTCAAATACATCATCCGGTGGCCCTGGTTCATTGTCTCAGTCATTTTCTGTCTGGTATGCGCCTGGCTCTATTTGAAGACCATTACCCCCGTGTACAACATAAGTGCGTCCATGATTATCAAGGACAATAAGAAAGGAGGCAATACCGGCAATGACCTCAGCGCTTTTGAGGACCTCGGCATCATATCTTCTTCTCAGAATATCGACAACGAAATCGAAATTCTCCGCAGCAAGTCGCTCATCAAGGATGTGGTCAGCGAACTGGGACTGTACATCAGCTATTCCGGTGAAGGCAGATTCCAGCAACCCGATTTATACGGTTCATCTCCGGTACTCGTACATTTCCTGCCCGAAGATGCCGAACGGCTTAAGGCTCCCATCCTGTTGAATATCAACTACCATTCCGGCAACCGGATAGATGTAACGGCAACCGTCAACGGAAATACCGTCAACAAACGTTTTACGGAGTTGCCCGCCGTCCTGTCCGGCGAAGCGGGTACGCTTACTTTCATATCCAATCCCGCCGCCCCCATTACAGGTAGCGGCAGTGTAGATGTAAGCATTGTCAATCCGCTGTCCGTAGCCAAAGGGTATCGGGGTGCCTTATCCATCGAACCGACCAGCAAGACCACTTCCGTTGTTACCGTATCAATAAAGAATACCAATAAAAAACGCGGTGAAGATTTTATAAACAAACTTGTTGAAATTTACAATAAGAACGCCAACAACGACAAAAACGAAGTAGCGCAGAACACCGCCCGCTTCATCGACGAGCGCATCTCCGTCATCAATCACGAGCTGGGCACTACGGAGCAGGAGCTGGAAAGCTTCAAACGCGAGGCGGGGCTTACCGACCTCAGCAGTGACGCCCAGCTCGCCGTCAGCGAACAGTCCGCCTACGAAAAGCTTTGCGTAGAGAACGGTACCCAGCTCAATCTGGTCCAATACCTCTCCGAGTATATCCAAAAACCGGAGAATACAACCGCCACTCTTCCTGCCAACGTAGGACTGAACGATGAAACGTTATCCGGTCTCATAGCCCAATACAATGCCCTGATTCTGGAACGTAACCGCCTGCTGCGCACCTCATCGGAAAGCAACCCGGTGGTACGTCGTCTCGACAGCAACATACAGGACATGCGTGCCGGCATCGTCACAACCATTGCCAGCGTGCGCAAGGGGCTGCTTATCACCAAAGCCGACCTCGACCGCCAGGCAGGCAAATACGCCGGACGCATCAGCAACGCTCCCGCCCAGGAACGCCGCTTTGTCAGCATCCAGCGCCAGCAGGAAATCAAGGCAGGACTCTATCTCATGCTGCTGCAGAAACGCGAGGAAAACAATATCGCACTTGCCGCCACCGCCAACAACGCCAAAATCATAGACGATGCACTGGCGGATGATTTCCCCGTATCTCCCCAAAGCAAAAAAATCTATATGATAGCGTTTGTTCTCGGTTTCGGCATTCCGGTCGGAGTTATCTACATACTGAACCTGCTCAGCTTCCGTATCGAAGGACGTGCCGATGTAGAGAAACTCACCAATGTACCCATCATCGGCGACGTACCTATGACAGAGCCCGAAGCCGGACACACCCACACCATTGCCGTACGCGAAAACGACAATGATATCATGGCGGAGACATTCCGCAGCCTGCGTACCAACCTGTTGTTCATACTGGGCGATCCGGACAGGAAAGTAATCCTCGTCACCTCTACCATGAGCGGCGAAGGCAAAACATTCATAGCTTCCAACCTGGCTGTCAGCCTGGCGCTACTCGGCAAGAAAGTCATTATCCTTGGATTGGATATCCGCAAACCGGGGCTGAACAAAGTGTTCCACATCTCCAACAAGGAGCGCGGTATCACCCAATACTTATCCGCTCCCCACAGTACCGACCTGCGCTCCATGATACAGCCTTCATCCGTATCAACCAACCTCAGCATACTGCCCGGCGGAGCCATCCCGCCCAACCCTACGGAGTTGCTGGCTCGCCAATCTCTGGAAGACGCCATCGAAATACTGAAAAAGGATTACGATTACATCGTACTCGATACAGCGCCCATCGGCATGGTCACCGACACGCAGCTCATTGCCCGTGTGGCAGATGCCAGCATCTACGTCTGCCGTGCCGACTATACGCATAAGAACGATTACCAACAGCTTATCAACGAGCTATACAACAATAAACGTTTGCCCAATCTATGTACCGTCATCAACGGCCTGGACATGACCAAGAGAAAATACGGCTATTACTACGGTTACGGCAAGTATGGCAGGTACTACGGCTACGGTAAGAAATACGGATATGGCTACGGGTATGGCTACGGTGATACCGCCAATCCCAAATAAGATATTTACCCCATAAGTCCGGGGGCTTCTACATGCAATGCTGTCCTTGTTTCCGGGCTTATTTTTTGTTTGTTTGCTTGTATGCTGTGGCAGCAGAGCGCTGCTGCCCGGCATACTTTTTAAACCGACCGAACGTAAAAAACAATGCAGCATACGAATCACATAGAAACAAAAACCAATACAGCACCCCGCCAATGGCTTGTGGCCTATGTACAGTCGTGCCTTGAGAAAAAGACTGCGCAACGGCTTGCCGCTATGGGCATCGAGTGCTACCTGCCCGTCCAGAGCGAGATCCGCCAGTGGAGCGACCGCCGCAAACGGGTAGACCGTCTTGTGATTCCCATGATGATATTTGTACATGTCACTCCGCAAGAACGGCCGCTCCCCCTGAGCCTGCAGGCGGTCAGCCGCTATATGGTACTGCGCGGCGAAAGTACCCCTGCCGTTATCCCCGACGAACAGATGGATCGGTTCCGCTTCATGCTCGACTACAGCCCCGAAGCGGTGGAAATGTGCAGCGCCCCGCTGGCTCCCGGCGATGCCGTGAAAGTAATAAAAGGGCCGCTTGCCGGACTCGAAGGAGAGCTTATCACTGTGAACGGGAAAAGTAAAGTTGCTGTGCGGCTGGATATGTTGGGGTGCGCGCATGTGGATGTGCCTATAGGATTTGTTGAGAAAAGGGGGGGGGGAGGAATAGAAGGACAAAAGAACAAAAAGACAAAAGAGATACAGAAGACAAAAGAAATACAAAAGACGAAAGAGACACTGAAGGCAAAAGGGATACAGAAGAGGAGGCAACAAGAAGAAAAGGCTGTACGATGATTTTACTATCACCCTACAGCCTTTTCAGCATCCCGCTATCAGAATTCCTTCCCTACATCAAAGCAGGGACATTGCTTGGTCCACTCCATGGGTTCCACTTCCCCGTTTCCGTTCAGGTCGGGACTGAGGTCCCTGTGCCCCACTACACATGTACCGGGATATTCCTGTAATAACTTTCCCACCAGCACACTCAGCGAATGTCGCTGCCACTCTGTCCTCGTGTCTTTCGGATTTCCGTAACGGTCCAGCCCACCTTCATAACAGATGCCTATCGAGTGAGCATTGTAGCCCCGCACATGCGCCCCCACTTTGCTTACCGGACGGGTAGCCAGAATTCTTCCGTCACGCCGCACATAGAAATGATACCCCGTTCCGTCAAACCCTATAAGCCTGTGAGAAGCCTCCAGCGCCTGTTCAGTCAACGCATAGTTCTCGCGCGTGGAACTACAATGGATTACTATCAGGTCAATCGCTCTCATCTCCTAACAGGTCATCGCATTTGCACCAAACACACCCAGCACAGCCGAAGCCACTGCAATTACCACTTTCAAAATCGTATCCCAAAAACCTTTACTTTTTCCCATACTTCTTTTTTTCAATTTAAAAATTTAAAATTCATCATTCAAAACACCTTATCCTTATCCCAACGGGTTCTCTTCCTCACCGCCGGCATTTCCGCCGCCGTTGCCGCTACCGCCCGGCGTCTTGTTGTCGTCGGACACCAGTTCGAAATTGATGTTGTTGGGTGCGCCCTTCGTGGTGGCAACCGAATCGTTCACCAGTCTGAGCGTAGTGGCGACCTTGAAATTAATCCGCACCTTGTCAATATTCTTCACCGTACAATCCTTGGGATTTTCCGTAGCCACACAGTGAAACGAAGTGCGGAAGATGCCGAAATCATCCAGACGGACACTGTTGCCGTCGGTCAGCTTCTCGCGCATGTTTCTCACGATTGCCTTGCCCACGTGCAGCACATCCTCTGCCGACATACCTCCCAAAGCCTCTATTTCTTCCGAGATGCGTTTCAAATCATACATCTTCGCGTCGCGCGGTTTTCTTTTCAGGATATAAACCAACGGAGACGTCTTGTCGCCAATCTTCTTGTAGCGCTGTGCGCGTACTACCAATGCTGTTGCCATAATTCTTAAGTTTTAATTGTTAATTGTAAATCATTCATCGCTCAATCCGAAGGGGCCCTTTCTTCTGACCGGCGATACAAAGATAGCACCTTCCCCACCCGCTTCCGCCCCTTTCCGCTCCTTCGCACATCATTGCACACCATAAAGCGTTTTTCTGCAACTTATGACACCTTACGACGCGATAAACTCTCCTTTTTTCTTTCGCAAACCACTAATATTCACTAACTTTACATCATAAAAACAAGTAATAAAAAACATGGAAAAATCCTCTTTCATCCCCCGCAGCTACAGCAAAAGCGAGCTGGCAATCTTATACAGTCCCAACATCACGCCCAAGGCAGCCGTCCGCAAGCTCAACCGCTGGATAGCCTTCAAACCCGGACTCCTGGAACAGCTTGCCGCCACCGGCATGCTTCCCAATGCCAAGTGCTACACTCCGATTCAGGTGCACGTCATCGTAGAAGCATTGGGAGAACCGTAGCCCCCGAAAAGCCAGGCGTTTAAAAGCCGAATGCCCGGAGTTTCAGATGCAAACTCCGGGCATTCCAGCCTGAAACATGAGGCATTCCGGGAGCAAACACCCGGTCTTTCAGGAGCAAACTCACGGGGTTACCAGCCCCATCCACGGCAGCCTGTCCTTATCCAGAACCTTCCCCTGCATCTCGGTCATTATCTGTTCCTCCGATTCCCGTTCGTCATACCGCCCGCACGGCTGCCTCACAAACAGCACGCTTCCCGTCCGACACAAATCCTGGTCGCGCACCTTCAGCATATCCAGCCGGGTATAGCGCCTGTCCGGATCCTCGATGCGGCTTATGGAAAAGATGAAATCGGCAAGGTTTGCCCAGTTGGCACTGCCCGAAATGGTGTACATATCTATCTCCTCCAGCTCGTTCTTCCCGTTCAGTTTTTTCAGGCTGCGGGGATGCGCCACGATAATCACCCAGACACCGTTGTTACGCCCCCACGCCTGCATCTGCGTCAGCATGCCCTTGATGGCCTGCGTCTCCGTGTTGTAGCGTCCGGTTTCCATTTCCATGAAGAGGTACGGATCGATGATGAGATACTTCAGCGGCATGGTGCGTTTCACCCGCTCCGCGCGCTCTATGATGTTGGCGGGCGTGGGCGAAACCTCGTGCAGGTCCAGATGCACCATGTGCCCGTCCAGGAAAGAGACGATGGGCTGCAACTGTTCGCGGGTGTATGCCGCCGTGTTCACCTTGCCCAGCATCAGGCGGATAAGATTTGCCATGTGCTTGTTCTTGTCGGGAACCTCAAAGGAGAGGTAGCACACGTTACGCCCCGTCTTGGCCATGAGGCGGCAGGTCAGGTCGTTCAGAAAATCCGTCTTGCCGCAGTTGGGCTTTCCGGTGACAATTATCAGTCCGCCCTGGTCGGTAGGATGGAACACCCGGTCGGTCAGCGGGCCGTGCCCCACATCGTAGCCGTGGTCGTAATTGCCGTTCAGCACGTCCATAATCCCATCCGCACGTTCGCGCACGGTGATGATGTCCGACGTACGATGCGGGCATGCCGAGCCGATAATCTCGCGCACCACATCGGCGCCGTACGCCACAAGCACGTCGGATATGTCCTTGCAGCCGCCGGGCAGGACGGTGAACAGGCATCGCGTCCCGAAATAATCGGCAAGATGCTTCACAAGCGTCCTCCCGGGCAGGTCGCTGTCGCCGCAAATCACCAGCTCCTGCACCCGGTCCAGCCAGGGGCGGAAAGCCTCGAAACCTTTGGAAAGGTCGCTTGCCGCGCCGTTGGGTACGCTGATGACATACGGGTAGCCCGCCTCACGCAAGGTCAGCACATCCCTTTCCCCTTCGGTGACAATCAGGCGCGGAATATTCTCTTCGGCAATCAGCAGCGGGTTGATACAGTCGATGTTGTAAGGCGGGCAAGGCGTGGTGGGCGAATCCTGGCTCCAGCATTTGGTATAGCCGGAAGCGGTGGCATCGCACGAGCGGTACTTCACGTTGACGGGCTGCCCGTTGATGTAGTTCACATAGGCGATGCACTGGTACATCATTCCCGCAGCATTCTTTTTATCCTTTCCGTCCTTGCTGTCCTTGCCTCCGAAACAGCGGTGCACCAGACAACCGATACGCGCGTCGATGGCTGTTTTCAACGAGATTCCCATATCGGCAAGATAACGGCGGGCGGCAAGCTGTCCGGTATCGGTGGTCTCCGGGTCATCGGTCAGCGGCTTGATTTTGGCGATTACCTCAGGCGACAGCCGTTTGTAGTCTTCGGGAATCATCGACACCTCAAATGCAGCGTTCCCTCCGCCTGCCGATACCATACCGCCCGTCTCTCCTTTCCCGGCACTCCCCTTTGCCATCGGCGAAGCTCCCGCCGAACTCCCGGCATCCTGCCACCCCGTGCTTCTGCGCTCTGTCCAGAAGTCCTTCAGCTTCCCGTGAAAGTCGCACCCCGCATAAAAGCAGCAGTACAATCCCGTATCGCGCGAAATGGCAAGATGTTTTTTCCCGCACTTGGGACACTCTGCTATATAATTCTTCCCCGCTCTTCTACGCTCGGGAAAATCACTCAAATAATAAAACGGCTTCATCCTCCGAAATTTATAATTTATAACTCATAACTCATAATTCAAAACTCACAACTCTCCCCATGCTCCGCTCAGCACGTTCCACTCCGCTTTCGCCCCCGGCCGGGGCGGCGCATCGTCCGGTATGTTCACCATCCCTTCCAGCGGGTCGTCGTAAAAGCGCAGGCCGCTTTCCTTATCCGTCCACTCAAACTCACAGAGCGGGTGGTTGTTGCGTTGTTCGCCCCGCATGTCGGCAAGGTTCTGTACCCGTTTCCGCCTTCCGGCATCCGCGGCATCTTTCAGCATCCGCAGTCCGCCGGCGGATTTCAGCAGGTTGTTCAGCCAGCACAGCCGCCCTACATGGGTGGATTTCATAAAGCGTTCCTGACTTGCGAAGTAAGGCACCAGCAGTTCATTCACCAGGTACACCAGGTTGGCGCAGGCATCTTCGCGCGCCAGTCCCTCCTTCTGCTGGAAGCTGTCGATGAGCGGAGTTAAAATCCGCATCTTATCCAGCGAATTTTTGTTGATGAGGTGAAAGAAATTCCGTGCGGCTTCCAGGCTTTTTTCCGCAGAAGAAATCCTTCCGGAGGATGTATTATTCTTATTATCCTGTATAGTATATATATTATATATATCCCCCTGCGGTAATTTTACCGGTAAAGTTACCGGTAAAGTTTCCGCGGAATCATCCGTTTTTTCTTTCTCTTTCCAGAGGCAGGAATAGAACGAGCTCATCCCGTACACATTGTCGCCGGGTACGATGCCGAACGCTCCGCTCAGCCTGACCGCTTCCACCAGATACCGCGCGTTCTTAAACTTCAGCGCCTTGCTGATATCATAGAAATTCTCCACGGGATAAACCGCATCCTCGTTCATGTAGGCGGTCATCCCCAACATCAGTTCCAACAGCTTTGCAATGGTGGAATCCGTAATTTTCCGACTTTTCCACTGCCCTATGGTCTTTTGCAGCTCCCGCACGGAAAGAGTAGTTTTATGTGCTTTCATAGCATTTATATTTTAAATTGTTTTAAAAACTGTTGCAAAGGTATACCTTTGTACCCAAATTCTTCGTACCCACTATATGGGTACGGGATTTATATATTTTCATATAATTAACTAAAAACAATTTTATTATGCAACATTACAGATTAGCTACCAACCACCCTGAGTTCAGCGAATTCCTCGAAAAGGAAATGAAACAGCTTAAAATCACCAAAGACCAGCTCCGTGAGGCTTGCCACATAAGCCCCACCCACTTCAACAACATAAAAAAGGGCTCTATAATTATGAAGTAAGCGTCTATGACAGGATTCTGAGAGGGTTTGAAGAGTTCACGACACCGGAAAACGCACAACGTATCTATCGGGAAGGGGTAAAGACTTTATTTCCCAAGCTGAAAGAGTAAAGTTTTATTGCAGTTTTACGAAGAGACATGTCATTAAATTTTCTTCATAAAACTTGGCATATTACAACTAAATTTGTAAATTCGCCGCACATTTATCAATCACTATTTTGCTTTCGCTTTTTCCAGTTTTTGGGAGGGGCGAAAGCGTAGCGTACTTATCCGTATCTATCCAAAGAATAAATTAAGCATATTTGAAACTAGCATCTTTCCCACTAAAATAATAATTGCTCAAATCGTAACAATTATATTTTTGCTATAATGCTAAAATATATGGCTGAGCGATTTCACAATGAGTAAATATTGTTATAAAGATAATTCAAAAAAGCAGGAAGGTCCTAATAGGCATTTAGAAGAAAAATAAATCTTGATTCTGCTATCAAATAGACACAAAATGTATAGCATATGACTATATGCTAGTTATAAAACGAATAAGACATTCCACTAACCATTAAAAAATCCAACAATTTATCAAAAGGACACTGGATTTGTACATTTTCGTCTTCTTGTATCAAAATCAGCACCGATTATAGACTAGAAATTGGACACTTGCTAAGATATAACATATCCACAGACTTTTCGGACTGACCCGATAGATACATGATTATTATTGCAAAACAAAATATATAATTAAATACTTATTTTACTAAAATGAACGATAAATTAATAACAGTTACATCCCCTTTACTCCCTGATATTAATGAGTTCCAAGACATGCTTAAAGAGATATGGGCTTCCAAATGGATAACCAATATGGGAAGTTTCCATAAACAATTAGAGAAGGAGCTTGCCAAATATTTAAAAGTACCGTATATCAGCTTATTTACTAATGGTACCCTTCCATTAATAACAGCCTTACAGGCATTACGCATAACCGGTGAAGTGATAACAACTCCGTATAGTTTTGTCGCTACTACCCACTCGCTTTGGTGGAACGGCATTAAACCCGTATTTGTAGATATTGACCCCAAAACGGGAAACATAGACCCGAACAAAATAGAGATGGCCATTACTCCGTACACAACAGCTATCATGCCAGTGCATGTATACGGTAAGCCTTGTGATACCAAAGCCATTCAAGAAATAGCAGACAAATATGGATTGAAGATTATTTACGATGCTGCTCATGCTTTTGGCGTTGAAGTGAACGGAGAAAGCATTCTCAATGCGGGTGATATGAGCACCCTCAGTTTTCATGCCACTAAAGTATATAATACCATTGAAGGTGGTGCATTGGTTATGCACGATGAGAAAATGAAAAAGCGCATTGACTATCTCAAGAACTTCGGCTTTGCAAATGAAACAACAGTGGTCGCTCCAGGTATTAACAGCAAAATTGATGAAGTGCGTGCTGCTTATGGTATACTTAACCTCAGACAAGTAGATGCAGCCATTGAAGCACGCCACCAAGTCGCTATCAAATATAGGGAAGCATTAAGAAATGTGGAAGGTATTACATTTTTTGACGATATGACAGGCGTACATCACAACTACAGTTACTTCCCTATTTTTGTTGATGCTGAAAAATATGGTATGACACGTGATGAATTGTATTTCAAAATGAAAGCACAAAACATATTAGGACGTCGCTATTTTTATCCTCTTATCAGCACTTTTACCACATACAGAGGATTGCCATCCGCTATACCAGAAAACTTACCAGAAGCACATAAAATGGCCAACAGCGTAATTTGTTTACCTATGCATCACGCATTGGATGAAGAAGATATACTTCGTATATTACATGTAATTACAGACAAGTGACCAAAATGTGCTACTAAAACAAATTATATAGATTATTATTTTAAGTAAATAATACTACATTAAAATATACTTTTCAAATGAATCACCTTTCTTTTGCTCCCACACCCATTAATAAACTTACCTATTATTCAAATCTATTCAATCTCAATTTGTTTTGCAAACGAGATGATTTATTTGCGGAAGCTGGTGGTGGAAGTAAAGCACGTATGTTGCAATATATTATGGCTGATGTCAATAAGAATAATTGTGATGTTGTAGTAACAGCTGGTGGTCCTTGCTCTAATTTCAACCGAGCATGCGCATTAATGTGTGCTAAAATAGGTGTAAAAATGCACTTGATTGAATATACAAATGAACCTTCTGAATGGGAATCTCTCAACTACTATTTATGTAAACTCGCAAATATTCAAACAACTCGTTGCGACAAGAATCTTGTTTCTCAGACAATTCAAGACGTCATTACTAAATACAAAAATAAATCATTGAAAATCAAGAATATATATGGGGGGGGGGAGATCTTTACAAGGTATATATGCATATTATGAAGCAATAAGAGAAATAAATAATCAAATAAATAAAATAGACCATCTTTTTCTTGCATGTGGAACAGGCACAACTCTAACCGGAATTTGCGCAGGTATGCAAGAATTATTCCCAAATGCTCAAATACATGCAATATCTACGGCCCGAACATACGAAATGGAAAAAATAACATTAATTGAAAATATATCTATGCTCAACAACTATTTAGGCACAAAATATAATTTTAATAATATGTTTTTTTCAGATCAATATTTATGTGGAGGATATGCTAAATATACAGATGACTTATTTGCTACAATAAAAGAATGTATATCTAAAGAAGGAATGGTTATTGATCCTACATATTCAGGCAAGGCTTTCTATGGAATGAAGCAGACAATCTTAAAAGAACCCCAAAAATATGAAGGAACAAATGTGTTATTTTGGAATACAGGAGGTATAATTAATCTATTATCAACAAAAAATGATTTTGAAACTATCTAACACTTCAAACAACATAAATTTGCTTACGCAATATTTATGTGAAGTAGACAACGATTTCGAAATTCCGCTGTCATCTCGAACGGAATTAAAAATATTCTCTTTAAAACTTTTGCTACATGGGCATGTTTTCTTTGCTATAGAAAAAAAACAAGCTGTTGGTTTAATTGCTTTCTATTGTAACAATTATGAAAATCATCAGGCATATATACCCATTTTATCAGTTAAACAAAATTATCGAAGCAAAGGATACGCACGCCAATTGATCAATATAGCAATTAACGTTTGCCGTCTATACAAAATGAGCACTGTTGCTGTAGATTCAATAAATCCAATTGCAATAAATTTATACAAATCCGTAGGATTTAAAACTTATAAAACAGATGACATAACAGGAATGACTAAAGAATACATGACTTTAAATATTCCTCAAATAACTTTCACAAATCTGCTTACTTTTCTACAAGAGATTAACAGTGAATATGTACCCAATTTAGATAAAAAGATCGACCTATCTGATTACGCTGATAAAATTTTAACTAAAGCTTCATTTTTAATAGAATGTGATAAAAACGGAATTGTAGGTCTTGTTGTCTTCTATTGTAATAACATCAATAATCTTAAAGCATACATACCCCTTGTTGGTGTACTTCCAAGAGCACAACACCAAGGTATAGCAACAAGAATGATGGAAATTGTTTGTCAGTATATAAAAGAACAAAAATTTAAAGTAATAGGTATCCACTCCAATAATCCTGTTGCCATAAAAACTTACCAAAAGTTAGGGTTCAAAATTCTGAATGAGAACGAACGAAAATATTTAGAAAAAATTATATAATATGAGAATTTTAATTACTGCAATAGGATCCATGTCTGCGGAATGTGCAATCAAGCATCTAAAAAATGCAGGACATTTTGTTGTTGGCTGTGATATTTATCCTCAAGAATGGCATTATGAAACAAAACTTTGTGACAAATTTTACCGTGCGCCATTTGCTACTCATGAAGAAGAATATATACATTTTCTATTATCACTTTGTGAAATTAACAAACTTGAATATCTCATTCCTCTTACAGATTTAGAAATAGATGTTATTAATAAATCGAAGAAATTGTTTGAAGAAAAAGGGATCATTCTTTGTATGCAAAGGAGCGAAGTACTGCATATAACACGCAATAAATTAGAGCTCTATAAAACTTTCTATGAGGACGAAAATGTACCTTCCTTACGGACATCTTTACTATCAGAAATGCCATTTGATTTCCCATTGCCGTGTATTGCTAAGCCTTATAATGGAAGAAGTAGCGAAGGACTTATCCGAAATGCAACAAAAGAACAAATTGCAGTAATTAAAAACAAAGATGTATATATTGTACAAGAGCAAATTGTCGGTGATATATTCACTGTTGACTATGTACGCTGTGCAAAAACAGGTAATGATGTAGCTGTTCCACGTAAAGAACTTCTTAGAACAAAAAACGGAGCTGGACTGACCATACAAACTGTTTCTGATTCATCACTGATTCAGCTAACCTCTTATATCGGAAACAAACTAAACATCAATGGATGTGTTAACATGGAATTTATTCTTAACAATGACAAATACTATTTGATTGACATTAATCCACGTTTCTCTGCAGGAATAGCATTTACAACCAATTCCGGATATGATGTGGTTTTAAATCACCTTCGCTGTTTTAATAATGAAGATATTGACAAGCAAATTGATATCAAAGAACAAATTATCATAAAAAAATTTGATGAAGTTATTTTTTAGCTTGAAACAAATATAGGATAACAGATGAAAATACAACAAAGAGACAGCAATCTTGAACTCTATCGCATTATAGTGATGTTGCTAATCGTAGCACATCACTACGTGGTTAATTCCGGATTAATAAACGTAATGGAACAAGAGCCTTTCACAGAGCGTTCCATTTTCTTCTATTTATTTGGTGCATGGAGTAAAACAGGTATAAACTGTTTTCTTTTGATTACAGGATATTTTATGTGTCAATCAAAAATAACATGGCACAAATTTTTGAAACTAATATTAGAAGTTGAATTCTATAAAATAACTATTTATCTGACATTTGTGCTCTCTAGTTATGAAACTTTCTCTATAACTAGTTGCATAAAGTCAATTATTCCTATGCTAAGTCTAACAGATGGATTTACTAATTGTTTTTTAGTATTCTATTTATGTATTCCTTTCCTAAATGTTCTTATACATAATTTAGAACGTAAACAACACTGTTTATTGGTATTGTTATGCTTATTCATTTATACGATTCATACAACAATACCAGGAATGTCTGTTAATATGAATTACATATCGTGGTTTTGCACGATCTATTTTATAGCATCTTATATAAGGTTGTATCCATTTAAGGGATTAAATAATGTGAAATTAGGAGGCTTTTTTTTATTATGCATATTCATCTCTACCATCAGTATTATTCTAATCTTATGGATAAATACAAAATGGGAAAAACATATCTCACCCTATCGCTTAGTCTCTGATAGCAACGCTTTAATGGCACTTCTCACTGCAATTTCTTCCTTTATGTTTTTCAAGAACTTAAAGATACCCTATAATAAGTTCATCAATACGGTTGGAGCCTCCACATTTGGTGTACTACTGATTCACGCAAATAGCGACACTATGCGACATTGGTTATGGAAGGATGTCGTAAACTGTACAGGGCATTATGATACAGACTTTTTTTGGCTGTATGCTTTTATTGCTACATTTATTATATTCTTTACGTGCATCATTATTGATTATATCAGAATAAACACTATAGAAAAATTTATTTTTAAATAATAGCTATATACATTATATGTGTAATAGATATTTTCCTTATACTATTTTCAATTAATAAATTTTATTTAAATATCGTTTTAGTAAGCAATAATTATTTATTCATTTTCGTGTATAACTAATTTCATGTCGGATAATTTAAAACGAAAGACCATAAATGGATTGATGTGGAACACCATCAATAACTTAACAACACGCGGAATTAATTTTGCGTTAGGGCTGCTTTTAGCACGTTTGCTATCACCTGATGATTATGGTTTGATTGCCATGATTACAGTATTTACCGCAATCTTATCAGTCTTTATTGACAGCGGTATGAGCAATGCTTTAGTACGAAAATCAAACCGCACGGAAGCAGATTATTCCACAGTATTCTATTTCAATTTAGCTGTTAGCTGTTTCATCTATATAATCATGTTTATAGCTGCTCCTTTTATTGCAGATTTTTATAGTATGCCACAGCTTACACTATTGACACGTGTTCTTACTATTGGAATTGTTTTTGGAGCATTAGGCGGTATACAAGGAACTGTGATGAACATTAATCTTGATTTTAAAACCCCTGCCAAGATTTCGGTATTCACAATGCTCGTTTCCGGAATGACTGGTATTTTCTTTGCTTTTTGTGGGTATGGCGTTTGGGCTTTAGTCATCCAGAGTTTGACAGCTACCGTACTTAGCACCTTGGGAAAAATTTATTTCGTAAGATGGTGGCCACGTGCTCCATTTTCAAAGGAGTCTTTTAAAGACCTATTTGGATTTAGTTCTAAGCTATTAGCTTCATGGCTAATTAGTAGTATCTATGAAAATATGTATACGATGGTGATTGGTAAATTTTTTTCCGCATCACAGCTCGGACTATATTCACGTGCGCAAAGCCTGGCACAATTCCCTTCAAGTAATGCTACCGGAGTATTACAATCAGTCACATATCCTGTACTGAGTAAACTACAAAATGACGATTTGCGTTTGGCAAATAACTATCGCAAAATGCTACGCTTATCGGCCTATATTATATTTCCCCTGATGATTGGATTAGCATTTGTATCAGACGCCTTTATCCGATTTGTATTAACAGATAAATGGATTGGCTCTATTGGTTATTTACAAATTATATGCTTTGCATTTATGTGGTATCCACTCCATGCTATCAATCTAAATTTACTACAAGTAAAAGGACGCAGTGATCTATTCTTACGATTAGAAATTATAAAACGAGTATTAGGTGTCTTCACCTTATGTATTACCATACCATTAGGACTTACTGTAATGTGTTACGGTTCAGTAGTCATGTCGTTCGTAGCGCTGTTTATAAATACCTATTACACCGGAAAACTTATCCACGTTGGTTTTTTAAAACAATTAAGCGATTTATTCCCCATCCTTATCAATTGTATTATTATGGGAGGGGTATGCTATTTAGTACAACTTCCTTTTGAACATCATGGTGTGCGCTTATTGTTAGCAATTGTAACTGGGGTAATATATTATTTAGGTAGTAGCTTTATAGGTCGTTCTAATGAATTATCAGAAGTATTGGAGCTTATTAAGCAAAAATAATTAAGTATAATATGAACCAGCGGAAATTTAAATACATCATTGCAACTTCAGCTTATAACCCCAATAGTGGTGGAATAATTGTATTACACAAATTATGCGATTTACTCAATACTTCAGGACAAGAAGCGTGGCTTTGTCCGATGGATTTTTGCGAGTATTTTGTCACAGGCAAAACTATCCTTAAAACCTTATTGAAACGTTTAAATCATCCAATCCTGACATATAGACATTTCAGGCTATTATTACATAATACAAAAAGGTTCTCAACAAATCCTGATTGGAAAACTCCCATTATTAATCCCTGGAAATTATTTTTCAGTAACGGACTACCCGAATATATAGTGGTATATCCTGAAATACTAAGTGGAAATATGCTAGGTGCTAAACATGTGGTACGCTATTTTATGCACAATCCTGGGCATTTTACGGGAAAAGTAAATTATGGGTACGGAGAACTCTATTTTAGATACTCAAATAGTTTTGCCAGAGATTATATACCACTACAAGGTTCTACAATATCAAAACATCTCATTACTATATCTACGACTCCCCCATGTTATAATATGAATAATATCGCCACAGAACGGAAAGGCACCGCTTATATAGTACGTAAGGGTAAAGGAAAAACTTTAGTACACGATTTAAGAGACTCAATCTTACTTGATAACCTTAGCCATGAAGAAACGGCTGCCATATTAAAGCAAGTAAAGCTATGTGTTTGTTATGACCCTATCACTGCATATAGCGTATTTTCCTTACTATGCGGTTGCCCTTGTACCATTATATTGGGTAATAATGAAACTCCAAGCACTTATCACCCTAGTATAGAAGAACAAAAAGTATTCAATTATGGAATGAATGACAATCATGTAAATATTTCAGAAGCTATTAAATGGGCACAAAATCGTGTTTTGACACAACAAAAACGAAATAATGAAGCTGTCGCTGCATTTATTCAAGAGAGTCAGAATTATTTTAAAATATAAAAAAGTAAGATGAAAAATCCTTTTGTTTCAGTCTTAATACCTAATTATTGCCATGCGTCTTATCTTAACGAACGTATAGACAGCATATTGGCACAGACTTACACCAATTTTGAAATAATAATTATGGATGATTGCTCGACCGACAACAGTCGAGATATTATTGAATCCTATCGTAGCAATCCTCATGTAAGTTCTATTGTATACAATACTATAAATAGTGGTTCTACATTTAATCAATGGGACAAAGGCATGAGCATAGCCAAAGGTGATTTGATATGGATTGCAGAAAGTGATGATTCATGTAAACCTGAATTATTGGAACGGTTAGTAGAACAATTTGAAAAGTATGACAATTTAGCAGTGGCTTATGTTCAATCAGTATTAATTAACGCAAAAGGTGAGGTAATACAAGCACCCACAGAAGTGGGTAAGCCAGTCGTGCATGGCGGCATAGATTTTATTCGCAAGCATATGCTCTATGGAACAGCTATTATCAACGCTAGTCAAGCTGTGTTTAATAGAGAAAAAGCCTTAAAAATCGACCGTTGTTTTAGAAATTATAAAAGCGTAGGTGATTGGATGTTTTGGGTATTGATGTGTGAAACAGGGAATGTTGCCCAAATAAAGGAGCCTTTAAATTTATTCCGACGTTATGAAGGTACTGTTACTGAAATCAATGCTTATAATGGGATTAGTGAAACTCATATTAAATCAATTATTGATTATATCTATCAAAAAGGTATTATATCCCAATATGCCTATAATTTACAAAGAATGATTACCTTGTCAAAAATACGAAAAAAGCAATATGCCAATGAAAACATTAAAAATAAGTTACTTCACTTATGGGATCAACCGCATATAACTATTTTTTTCGCTTTGAAAGCAAGAGTGATTGAGGGAATTAAGAGAAGAATAAAAAATAGATTGTAAACGGTAACCGTATTTTAACATACTATCTTTGCTAATTATGAAAGTAACCGTTTTAATGCCTATCTATAATGCAGAAAAATATATCTGCGAAGCAATAGATTCATTGCTTGTGCAAACAAGTTCTAACTGGAAACTTATCTGTATAGATGATGGTTCTACGGACTCATCCGCATCAATAGTAGAAAATTATTGTGTAAAAGATAAACGTATTAAATTGATTTGCCAAACAAATGCAGGACCTGCTGTGGCTAGAGCTAAAGCTATCGAAATTGTAGATACAGAGTATATATCCATTCTTGATTCAGATGACGCATACGCATCTAACTATGTAGAGTTGATGCTGAAACGTGCAGAAGAAACAAATGCAGATTCCATTGTACCAGATGTGGAGTTTGGATATGGAAATACAAAAAAAATGCCTAATATTTTTACAACCAACCAATTGGACATCAACATGGAAATTAATGATGGGAGACAAGCATTTGCCTTAACAATACCATGGAAACTTCACGGATGGCAAATGATCCGTACTACATTGGCTAAGCAATATTATACAGTGGAACAAGCTTCTTATAGTAATTTTAATTCAGATGAATATATTACCCGTTTGCTTTACTTAAAGAGTAAGAAAACAGTATTGTGCCCGGCTTGTTATCAATATCGCATAGCGAATGACTCCATCACACGTACCCCCTCCATCAAAAAACTTGATTATCTCAAAACATTGGATAAGCTAGTTGATTTATGCCGTAATGAACAAATTGATATACACATACAGATAGAATTATACAATGATTTCTATATGACGCTCATCAACATGTGGCGTCTTATTAACCAATTACCACAGAAAGACCGTACTCTTGCAAGAAATTTAGTAAAAACTTCATATCACAATGTCTATTGCGCCAAGTTCCCTAAAAAAATATGGAGAGTAGCTCCTCTTAAAACAAGTATTAAATTTGCTATCTCTATGATAGGATTTAAGACAATAAAGTGGATGGCTCAAAAATCATAGTGACAGTCTTATGATAAAAAAATTATATTTTGCAGTCTTAAAATGGTGGCGTAGCCAAATAATTAAGAATAAATCAATATCGGTTGTAAGTAATAACTGTTGGGGAGGTTTCATGTACCAAAGTTGTAAATTAGAATACCAATCTCCTTTCATCGGTTTGTTTATTCTCCCCCCTTGTTACATTGAGTTACTTGAACGTTTTGATGAAGTAATGAAAAAGCCCTTAGTTTTAGGCCACCGAGCGGATTCTCTATATAAAGATTATCTCCAAGAAGATTGGATTATCGGTAAATTTGAAGGGACTGATATCGAAATCGTATTTATGCACTATCATTCACCAGAAGAGGTACTTGATAAATGGAATCGTCGGTTGAAACGTCTCAATCAAAGCAATATGTTGGTAAAGTTCTCTGATACGGATAAGGAACTATTCAATGAAGACCTGTTACGACGCTTTGAAGCATTACAGTTTCCACATAAAGTTTGTTTCACGGCAAAACCTTATCCTCAATATCCATCAGTAGTCTATTTGCCCGAATTTAAAGACCAGGGACATGTACTATTTGAGTGGGCTTATAGTTATCGACACTATAATTTCGTGAAAGAAGTAAATAAATTCATTAGCAAATTGAAATGACCAAAAATGAGTAATAATGCAACTGTAATTATCAAATCCCCCCAACGTAACAGCAGCATTGAGTTGCTTCGCATAATAGCAATGATTATCATAGTATTCTTTCATTTCCATGCACGTAATTTTGGGATGTATGTGTTTGGTAACGAAAGAATCAATGAAGAAGGGTTGTTGCTACATTCCATACTGCATCACCTTGGAGGATTAGGCGTTCCTTGCTTTATGTTTATTTCAGGCTATTATGGTATGAAGTTCAAGAAAGACCGCTTACTGGATATAATATTACAATGTATTGGATATGCTATATTATCAATAATCGGCATCTTTGTTTTTACAGAAAAAATAACATTAACACAGCTATTTTTCTTTAATAATTGGTGGTTCATTCTTGCTTATACGATAATATATACATTATCCCCAGAAATAAATAAAATAATAGAACAATTTTCTTCACGAGAATTATTGATGATTATCGGGCTTTTTTATTTTATGATGATAGGATCATTATTCAATAAATCAGCAAATACAGGCGGAATAATGACATTGTTAACTATTTATTTGGTAGCCAGATGGGTGAAATTATATCTAACTAAGTACCAAAAAACAATATTCATATATTTAGCAATTATATTAGCTTGCCTCAAGTTTGCAGGTGTTTTTGTAGCTTTTGAATCTCATCACTTGGGAATCCTCCCCTATTTAAGCAGTTACGACAATCCTATCAATATCATTGTAGCAGGTGGTATGGTAGTTGCTATAGAGCGTATACACTTTAGTAACAAATTAGTAAATACTATTGCAGCAAATACATTAGCAGTATATCTGCTATCAGAGTGTGGATGGGGACAAAGGTTATTTCAGCCATTATATGAATGGCTACCTAACATGCCTTACTATCTAACCTATTTTCTATTTTCAATAGTTATATACCTTATCTGTGTAGCCGTAGACAAAACTTGGACGCCACTAAGACAACACGTCTGTAGGAAAATATGTGATTAATTTTTTATTTCAGAACTATTTATGCAACAACCAACAGTTTCTATAGTAACACCTGTATATAAGGTAAAAGATTATATTGCTGATTGTGTACAATCAGTTATTAATCAGACTTATGAGAAATTAGAATTTATTTTAGTAGACGACTGTGGTGGTGATAACAGTATAGATATTGCAGAGTCTATTCTTAAAACAGCTTCACACCCTGGATTTTCTTATCGTATCATTCATTTAGAACATAATAGCGGTGTAAGTGTAGCTAGAAATACTGCTATGAAAGCCGCTACAGGCGACTATATTTTTTGTTTAGACAGTGATGACAAATTATTGCCAGAATGTATATCACATTTGGTTGAAAAAGCAGAACTAACAAACGCTGATATTACATTATGTGACTATACTTCAGGGGGCAATGCTCAAAATAGAGGTGGAAAGTTGACAGCATCGGTAAAGCACATTACTACAAATGCAGAATGTATTCATGCATTCGCTAAATCATGGTTTAATGTAGCACCGTGGTGTAAATTACTTCGCCGCAGTTTTATTGAATCTAATCAACTTTATTTTAAAGAGAATATAATAAACGAAGATGCACCTTGGACATTTCAATTGTGTTTGAATGCTCAACGTATGACTTTTGTCAATGAAGAATTGTATTATTATCGTGATAATCCTAATTCAATCATGTCATTTTCTAAAAATCAAAAAATAGTAGACTCTAATATTGTGGCCTTGCAAATATTCCAAGACGAAATTCAAAAGCGTCCACAGCTATGGAACTTATTTGATATCTATATAATTTATATGCGTCAAGTAATAATCTTCTACACTTTACTAATTGATTTTTATAGCTTTAGGAAAATATCACAAACAATAGACTTATTGCATAAGTATACATGGGTATCACCCTTTTTCAATATATGTGCTCCTAATATACCCAAATATTATCGCACATGGAACATTGCCCTTAAATTACCACGATTTTTCCAACCATTTTACATATGGTTCATTGTCAAACTACAACAGCACAAATAACAATGCAACGATTACAACATATAGATTTTATGAAAGGAGTTGCTATCTTTTTGGTAGTATTGGGACATGTATATCAATTCTGCTTAAATAATTATGGCACAATGTTTAAATTTATTTATTTCACATGCCATTTTTCTTTATGCTATCAGGATATTTTGCATACTGTACAAATCTCACATTGCATCATTTCAAAAAGAAAACAGTGAGATTGTTGATTCCTTTTTTTGGTGTGGGATTATTGTATGCTTCCACTCACCACTTAATTAGATCTTTTTTGTTTAATGAATTTCATGCCGGATATTGGTTCTTGTGGAGTTTATGGAGTTGTTGGCTTTTATTTTTTGGAATACAATGGTTAATACTCAAATTAAATATTAAAAAAGGGTTGGAAATTCCATTGCTCATTCTACCTTTTGCTCTTTCAAAAATAATACATTATGACTGGACACCAAGTCTTTCTTTTTCATTTACATTCGCTTTTTATCGTTTCTTTATATTGGGATATATTATAGGAAAATACAAAATAGTAGAACATTTTTTCAATCGTCCTATGACAACGGCAACCTGTATAATTATTTTTTTATGCTCCTTTTTGTTCATAAATCACCAAATCATAAATTTAATACCAATGACCTTGGTGCAATTAGTGCTATGCCTATCTCTATTTAGCTTACTATGTTATGTTAATTCTATTTGTGCACCAAATATATAATAGAAATGGGGAAAAATTCCTTATGCATATATGTATTTCATTATATATTATTTCGTTTGCGACACGTTAAAATTATCGTCTGGATGGGAATTTCTGCTTGCAGTAAGCATAACAGCATTAATAATTATCTTAACATTTCTGCTGTCTATACTCTTTACAGAAAACATTTGGTTAAGACGACTATTTCCTGAAAAAAACGATTAATCATGAAAATAGTATTTTATTTACCTAATAAAAATTTAAAAGGAATAGATTGCACTCGTTTGGAAGAAGGAAATCCAGGCATTGGCGGTACAGAATATATCATTCAAGCTACTGTACATTATTTGCATAAGCTTTCTCCAAAAGATATAAACATTATTCTAGGGCTAGAAGATGAAAATGGAGTAAGCGACACCTTAAAACCATTTGTAAAAACAAGTTCTATCAAAGAGCTTATTAAAGAAACAAATCCTGATTACATTGTCTTTAAATATGAAAACTGTACATATCACAAAATTGCTGATGCAACTAGAAATACTAAAACTAAATTGTTACCATGGGCACATAATTTCATTCCAAGGACTCAGTTAACAAAACTTGCCAAGGATAGTAAAGTTGCTCGTATCATCTGTGTAAGTAAGGAACAACTAAATATGTATCGCGATCATAAGGCTTTTTTTAAATCTGTATATATTTACAATGGAATGCCTGTTACGTATTTAGAACAACAAAGAGAAAGTCTGCCTCCGTTTATAAACCGCCCCAATGAAGTTACTTACATCGGCAGTATTGTAGATTTCAAAGGGTTTCACCTATTGGCTAAAGCTTGGCCAAAAGTCTTAAAACAGGTTCCAGATGCTCGGTTGAATGTGATTGGCAGCGGTAAATTGTATGATCGCACTGCAAAGTTAGGACCTTATGGCATAGCGGAAGCCAGTTACGAAGCGCAATTTATGCCTTATCTTATAGATGCAAATGGGAAATTATTACCTTCTGTTAAATTTTGGGGCGTATTGGGTACAGAAAAAAATGACATACTGAAACGTACGCGAGTCGGAGTTCCCAACCCTTCAGGGATAAGCGAAACTTTTTGCATTACCGCACTGGAAATGCAAGCTATGGGTTCGCTTATTACTACTATAAAATTCGGTGGTTTCGTCAACACAGTCTATCATACCGGACTATTATATCGTTGTCCTAACGAATTGGCTGATTGCATAGTGAAGCAGATGCATAAAAAGGATAATGATTTAGACGGATTTTATACATTCATGAAAGAAAATTTCTCATTTGAAAAAGTAGCCGCTAACTGGATAAAATTATGTAGAGATTTGGAGTACGGTAATTTTGAGCCATTATCCTATGAGGACAGACCAGATCCATTACTACGTTTGCGTGAACGAAACCGTCGTATCAAGGCTGCTCTTCCTTGTGGTTATCTACTACCTACAATTGACCTATACCGCAGTATCTTGAAACGGATTAAATTATGGCCTTATGACGAATAATACGCCTCTCATATCTATCGTAATGCCAGTTTACAATGCTGCCCGTTTTTTGTATCCATGCCTAAACAGTGTATTAGCTCAAACCTACAAGAATTGGGAATTGTTGGTGGTAGATGATGGAAGCACTGATGATAGTAAGAAAATTATACAAGAGTTTGCAGCAAAAGAACATCGTATACAGCTCATAGCCAAAGCCAATGAGGGAGTAAGTATAGCACGTAATGTTGCATTAGAAACTGTTAATGGTCAATTTGTATATTTTATTGATGCGGATGATATAGTAAGTCCTAATGCACTTGAAATAATGGTATGTGCCGCAGTGGCGTATGGAGCAACAATAGTAAAAGCTGATTATCAATCAATTGACGAATACGGTAAACCATTATTTGCTAACAAAAAGCATTTATTACGTCGCAAATTTGCTGGAAAAATATTAAATGCCAATGATTTTGACCACAAAATACTGATGGAAGAATACTTTTTGTGGACATGCCTATTCAAAATGGATGTAATTCGCAAGTATCATATCCGATTCATACCTCATTGTCGTTTAATGGAAGATGCAGATTTCATCATGAACTACTTAATACATAGTGAACGCAATATATATATTGATGTATTGATATATGGTTATCGGAAACATATTGGTGCTGCTACAGGCAAGCGTAAGGATTACAATAATGATTTAAAATTAATAATCAATCATTTGTATCTTATGCAAGAACTATCATATATTAAACGATTGTTATGTAGAATAGCTATATCCTATTACCAGGAATATAGTCAGATGGATAAAACATACGACTTACCCCGAATTAAACATGGTACAATATTATATCAATATGCTCAAAGAAAACTAGTTTTTGCACATCAAATAATAGATATATATAAATTCATTACAAGAATTAGTATACTATTGAGGTATAAAATAACTGTGCTTTTAAGCATTGGAAGATAAAAAACAGATATGCATACCAGACAAATAAAATATTCACTATCACTTCAAAATAAGCAAGTAGAATGGGGTAGAGTAATTGTTATGATAATTACAATATTACTATTGCCTCCTCTTATAGGATTACCTATTACCATTGCCAATATAGCAAATAAAAAAAATGCATCTAAAACACAATATTATACTTTTTTTATATGTATAGCGTTATATTTTGGTGCTATTAATGCCACTAAAGTACCCAACGGTGACCAAATTCAATATCTGGTAGCTTATCAAAATGTACCTAAATTAGGATTTTTGAAATCATTGATTTATATATATGGAGTCGATTTTTATAGCAATGCATCTAAGACTGCAATTTCCGGTGAGTTCATGAATGGAGTGTACAACTATATAGGTTATTACCTGACATTGGGTTATTATCCATTATTTGCCGCTTTACTGACATTTGCAGATTATATGCTCATATTTCTTGGATTATATCAGTTCTGCCGTTCATTGCGCAAACCACATATACCTATCGTATGTGGTGTTATAACAATATCATTTTTCTATTTATTCTTTAACTATACATTACAGATTCAAAAACAGTTTTTAGCACAATCCATCATGATGTATGTTTTAGGTAACTATGCATATCGTGGACAGATGTACAAAAAAGATTGGATTATAGCAGCCTGTGCAGTATTTACTCATGCAGCAACACTATTGTTTATACCATTCTTATTATTTAAGCCGCTACATCGTCCATTGTCTAAAAATGGTTTAATCATGATGGGTATAGTATTTGCCATCATGATAATATCAGGTCCCCAAATGGCTTCAAGCGTAATTTCGGATAGTAACTCCGCTTTAACATATGGGGTGAATAGATTAGCACAAAGTGAGACAAATAACGACACACAAGAGAGTGCTTTAGTATTGTCACAAATTTTCGTAATTGCATTGCCGATAGCTGTTATTATCGGACGTAAATTATGGATTGAACGCAAAACTTTGTCAAATAGCAACGCTTTTATGCTAAACATTACAATGCTATTGTTACTCACCGTAGCTGCCATGTTCAGACAACCTTTAGCCCAATATAGATACTTTATGATGTTACTGGCTTTTATGCCATTTATTTATCCATTTGCATTCAATAACATTAATAAACGTGACAAGTTACTCAAACTTATTGCAGTAGCCATGATAATATGGTTCTATTACCAATTTGAAAAAATAATATGGACATATGCAGCTGAGTGGGAAATAATCGTGAAAAGTCCACTATTGCTTATTGCTGACAATTATTATACTTATTAAAAAAGTTATGCATATTTGTTTTGTTTGCCGCGAATATCTGCCCTCTAAAAGAGGTGGCGGTATTGCAACTTACATTAGAGGAGTTGCACAAGGACTTTGTTCTTTGAAGCAAAATGTGACTGTAATTTGTGCTTCAGATAACACACACCAAGAATCACAATATAAAGATGGCGATATAAATGTTATCCGTCTTTCCGGTGGAGATTTTATTATTCCAAATGTTGAAAAAGATACGTTGTTACGCAAATTTCGTATTTTTTATCGCTTTAAGTCTTATAGGAAGAAATTACGTGACGCTGTTTTATTTCTAAAAAATGTGGATATTATAGAAGTGGCAGAATATGGAGCGGAAGGATTATACCTTGAAAATATCGGAATCCCAGTAGTAACTCGCCTACATACCCCTATGTTAATGGACCACTACACATTTAAAAAAATGACATTCGGTAAACAAACATGGAAATTTTGGTGGCAAGGTCTACAAGAATTTAAATGTATAAAACAAGCTCAATACATAACATCTTGCAGTAGTTCATTAAAAGAATGGACTGTAAAAGAATTGAATATTGATGCGGATAAAATCAAAATCATTTGCAATCCGATTCGTATTGAACATTCACTGTCCCCTACTCCCCAATACGACTCACCATTAAAAGATAATCACCAATATGAAATACTGTATGTGGGTACTATTTGCGACTGGAAAGGTATTGGAGATTTGTGCGAAGCTATAAATATACTAGCTAATAAAGGGCTGCAAATACGTCTGACAATGATAGGAAAACAAGGCTCATTCTCAGAAACTTTAAAGGGCAAATATAAAAAAATGACATGGTTCAACATGAAAGGATTTACACCTCGTGAAGAAGTAATGCAAATGTATACTCAAGCTGATATTGTATGTTTTCCTTCATGGTGGGAGAACTTTCCAATGGTTTGTTTGGAAGCAATGTCACAAGGTGCAATCGTATTAGGCAGTAACTTTGGTGGTATGAGTGAGATAATTGAGGATAACAAGAGTGGCTTTTTAATTGAGCCTCATAATGCCTCAGGCTTAGCTATAAAAATAGGTCAGATTCTTCAACTTTCAGAAGAAAAAAAATTATCAATTTCACAAAATGCAAAGCAACGTATCAAAAATGAGTTTAGTATGGAAACAATTATGGAACAACAAATTTCATACTATAAAGAAGTTATAAACGATTATAAACGACAAAATATGATTAATAGAAAACAGAAATAAAAATAACTCCCGAAACTTTATTGCGGTCAAAGTTTTTTATAAGCTCTTTTGCTTTATTAAAAATATTCCTTGAAATGAAACTCTATATATTAAAATATATTTAAAAAGATTACAAAGATAGTTGGATTTATTTGTAAAATAATGCATATAAACAACTACCACTTATAAAATAATAATAATGATGAAAATACTTTGGATTTCACCTTGGTTTGGCAATTATCGTATACCAGTTTATGAAAATTTGAATAAACTGAGTGAAGGGAATTTTTATATTATCTGCTCAAAAGAAAATACTTCTGAATTAGTACGCGAAAAATTAAAACGCACTTTAGGTGATCATGCCATTATTATGAGCGGCGAGAAGCGTATGACAATGGGAAATGAAACTTCCGACTTTGCCAATAGTGCATTGGTTATAAAAAAACAGCCGGGACTTTATAAGGCAATAAAATCCGTTAACGCAGATGTAATTATAACAGAAGGATTCGGAGGTTGGGCACCTGCCGGTATCCGTTATGCTGTAACTCACCGCAAGAAACTTTGTATGTTCTATGAACGCACGGCATATGTAGAACGCAACTCACCTACTTGGCGCTCAATGTATCGGAGAGTTATAGGCATACCAGTAGACCATTTTTTAATTAATGGCACATTAACAGAAGAATATTTGAACAACGACCTTCATTTTAAAAACACTCCTAAAGTAAAAGGATGTATGTGTGCCGATAGTTTTGGCTTATCAAATGCAGTAGCTAAAGTTACAAATAAAGATAAGCAAACATTACGTGATGAATTAAAATTGAAACAAGGGTTAACCTTTCTTTTCGTAGGACAATTGGTAGACCGTAAAGGAATTAAGGAATTGTTAGCTGTATGGCACAAACATATTTCACAATATCCGGATGATAATCTGTTAGTCATAGGCAAAGGCATACTTGAACATGCACTAAAAGAAAAATATACATCGGACTCTATTCATATTTTAGGTGGGATAAACTATGATGAGCTTTACAGATACTATGCTTTATGTGATGTATTCATTATGCCTACACTTGAAGATAACTGGTGTTTGGTAATTCCTGAAGCTATGGCATGTGGCAAGCCTGTGGCTTGTTCTATTTACAATGGCGGGCATTATGAACTGGTACAAGATGGAGTAAATGGATATAAATTTGACCCATTGAAACCGGATTCAATTATCAGAACTTTAGCGAAGTTTCATCAAGCTGATTTACAATCTATGGGAAAAAAATCTATTGAAATAGAAAGCGATTTCACTCCTGACAAAGCAGCACAACGTATATTTAATGCTTGCCAAAAAGTATTCAAGAAATGAAAATAGATTATAACAATATGCCTAATGGGAGCAGTAAGCTGAACTTCACCCTCCGCTATATTTTTAATCAGCTACGTACATGGTATACATTTCATATCAGATATCCTTGGATTAAATACAATGGTTTTGTCCGTATTATGAAAGGAACCAGTTTTGCCCAAAATATGGATGTAAAAATTGGCCATAATGTTCAGTTTGGTGAATTCTGTAACATTGCATCCAATGTGCATTTTGGCAATAATATTCTAATGGCCGGACGTGTTTGTTTTGTGGGTAAACAAGATCACACTTTTTCCACCCCTGGCAAAACAATTTGGAATGGTGAACGTGGTAATAATGGCATAACAGTCGTTGAAGATGATGTTTGGATTGGAACTGCTACTATCATTATGAGTGGAATTACCATAGGTAAAGGTAGTATTGTGGCAGCCGGTTCCGTTGTAACAAAAGATATCCCTGCCTGTGAAATATGGGGCGGAGTTCCAGCTAAAAAAATTCGAAATCGCTTTAAAACAGAAGAACAAATAAAGAAACACTTAATAGCTATCAATGATATGAAGAATATATAAATATGGCGGCAAAAGCATTTAGTTTATATGTAGCAAGGGCATTTTTTCAATGAATGTTATGCTTTTGCTTATATTGATTAGACTTTTTATGGCTACTACTGAAAAATGGAAAAAATTATATACCAACAATGTATTAATAATATTAGCAATAGGATTTACATATTGTCGCATTGATGCTGGTGCTGTTTCCATAGGATATCAACCAGTAACATTTGCAATTGTTGTACTATGTCTAAACTGGCAAGTTACCTCTAAATCCCTTTATTTTGATTACTGTAGAAATATAAGCACATATATATAGTGCATCCATTTGGAATACAATTAGCCTCAGAAATAGGAAATAACAGTATAGAAATATGGATTTACAGCCTTTTAATTAGTCTTATTATTGCTATTCTGATCTCAATCATTAAACGAACGCACATCATATAATAATAAGAGGATTATCTACTAAAAAAATCACACTTTAAATATTTATTCTGTTAGTACTACTTTAATAATGATTTTTTCAAAAGAAAACTCCATTCAAGTAAAAGGTGTTGCTATCCTTTGTATGATTGCCTATCACCTTTTTGCTTTCCCTGAAAAGATACCCCATGACGCTATTCATTTTTGGTTTGGCAGTCCTATTACAGAGGCCTTCCAAATCTGTGTACCTATATATCTTTTTATAGGTGGATATGGATTACAATGCATAGCCAATAAAGATAATATTACATGGAAAGAAATTATTCGAAGATTGTATAAGTTATATATATCATATTGGTGGGTAGCTATTCCTTTTATCATTGTGGGTTTCATGGTTGGTTACTATGCTATTGACCTAAAAGAGTTTTTAAATAATCTATCGGGATTAATATCTTCGTATAATGGCGAATGGTGGTTCTTTTCACTTTATATTGAACTGTTAATACTATTCTATTTTATTAGTCGAATAAAGTTTGGTTGGAAAGGGTATTTATTACTTATGACTATCATCTTATTTATTACAAGGAGTATTAATAAAATGTTACCTTTAGATGACTGTATCATATATCAACGTCATTTAAAAATGATACTTATTGACTTAAACATATTTATGTTAGGATGCTTCTTTTCAAAGTTCGATATATTCAACAAACTAAATAAAAAATATTCTTTTTTATTTAATAGCCATATAATAGCCCTCTTATTGATAATATTTCCATTAATTATACGTGCTTATGGACCAATAATTGGCATAACGGAATTATTCATCGTACCAATGTTTATTACAGGTATAGTTAATATATGTAAAATAGGGGGGGGGTAAAATCTTTCTTTTTTTAGGAAAACATTCTATGAATCTATGGCTTATTCACTCTTTTTTCATCTATTATTATGCTAAAAATGTAACTTTCCTAACCCATAATCCAACTATTATGTTTTTTACTATATTAGTTATTAGTTTAGGCTGTTCCATTGTCGTAGAGTTTCTCCATGAAAAAACAAATATGATTCTAAAATCTATTGATTTAATATGATTTATTATAATATTATTTGTTATCACAATCCATTAACCATTCTGATTTCATCTATCAAACTAATATAAAAATGATTTCTATCCTAATCAACGCATACGCCTGTTCTCCCAATATGGGAAGTGAGCCTGGTATGGCTTGGAATTGGTGTACAAACCTTGCCAAATATTGTGAATTGCACATTATTACAGAAGGAGAGTTCAGAGATAAAATAGAAGCTGTACTCCCTACTCTTCCTCAAGGAAAGAACATGCACCTTCATTATAATCCGGTATCAGATGAAATAAGAAAAATGTGCTGGAACCAAGGAGACTGGCGATTTTATAAATATTATAAAGAGTGGCAATGGAAGACCTATGAAATTGCTAAAGAAATTATAGCAGAACAACATATAGACATTGTTCACCAATTGAACATGATAGGTTTTCGCGAGCCCGGATACTTGTGGAAAATAGAAGAAAAGCCATTTGTATGGGGGCCAATTGGGGGACTAAAACAGTTTCCAAAAGCTTATTTACAGAAAGCAGGGGTAAAAATGTTGTTATTCAACAAATTAAAGAACTATATCAATATTTTTCAAATAAAACATGATAAAAGAGTTAATTGTGCGCTAAAAAAAGCAGATTTACTTATCAGCTCTATTCCTGATTCTTATCAAGCGATAAAGAGATATAAACATTTAGAATCAGTAATTATTCCAGAAACAGGATGTTATATTGATAACGAATTAAAAGCTGACTTAAACAAATTTGAAAAAAAAGGACTAAAAATATTATGGGTAGGTAAATTTGATTTTCGTAAACAATTAGAAATTGCTTTAAAGACTATTGCACTACTAAAACATATAAATGATATAGAGCTTGAAATATGTGGTACCGGTAATCAACAACAAATAAAATACTACAAACAACTATCAAGCAAACTTGGTATTGAAAAACAAGTTACATGGTATGGAAGCAAAACTAACCAGGAAATATTATCTCTGATGTGCAAGGCAGATCTTTTCTTTTTTACAAGTGTCAGTGAAGATACTTCCACGGTTGTTTTAGAAGCTATCAGTTGTCAATTACCAGTGTTGTGCTTTGACGCTTGTGGATTTGGATATGTAATTAATGAAAAGGTTGGAATAAAAATTCCTTTTAGTACTCCTACACAATCAATAAATGATTTTGCTGAAAAAATAAATTATCTATATCGTAATAAAAACATACTCAAAAAATTATCCAATAATTGTAAACAAAGACAAGAAGAACTTTCATGGGACAATAAAGCGCAACAAATGGTTAGGCTTTATAATAAAGTACTAAATGGAAACAATTAAGAAAAATATCAAAGAGTTACCTATTATCACTACCACACACGGTATCGGTGAGAAACGGATATTACTAAACAATCAGGAGACATCCACTCCCCTCACCCAAATTGCCGTAACCAGACTAAAAGCCGGAGAAATGGCAAAAGAACACTTGCATCCTACCATGGAAGAATTCTTCCTGTTTCAAAAAGGAGATGCAATTATGACAGTTGGTGAAGAACAGATAACATGTAGCAGTGGAGACTTTATCAGCATACCTGCCAATACCCTGCACGCTTTAAAAGCAATTACGGATATTGAAATCATAACTATAGGTTGTGCTGTTCATTGATATAAAAGCCAAGGCAGGTAGGCTATGTTTAACTGCCCAATAATGTAGAAATAAAATAATCAATATATAGAATCGGTATTAGATATGTTAGAGAAAAACGCAAAGATTTACGTAGCCGGTCATCACGGACTGGTGGGTTCGGCTATTTGGAATAACTTGTTGCAAAGAGGATATACAAACCTGGTGGGCCGTTCGCACAAGGAACTGGACTTGCTGGACGGAGTGGCCGTAAAGAGATTCTTTGATGAGGAGCAACCGGATGCCGTAGTGCTTGCCGCTGCCCATGTAGGGGGAATCATGGCCAACCTGCAATATCGGGCGGATTTTATTTACCGGAACTTGCAGATACAGCAGAATGTTATAGGTGAAAGTTTCGGGCACGGTGTGAAGAAACTGCTCTTTCTGGGAAGTACCTGCATCTACCCGCGTGAAGCTCCGCAGCCGATGAAAGAAGAAGTATTGCTGACTTCTCCGCTGGAATATACCAATGAACCGTATGCCATCGCCAAAATTGCCGGACTGAAGATGTGCGAAAGTTTCAACCTGCAATATGGAACGAATTACATAGCGGTGATGCCTACCAACCTATATGGGCCGAATGATAACTTCCACCTGGAGAACAGCCATGTGCTGCCTGCCATGATACGTAAGATTTATCTTGCGAAATGCCTGAACGAGGGTGACTGGGATGCCGTGAGGAAAGATATTGACTTGCGTCCGGTAGAGGGTGTGGACGGAAGCCGCACCAACGAGGAGATACTGGCGAAACTGGCAAAATTCGGGATTACACCGGAAGCCGTTATCTTATGGGGCACGGGAACCCCGCTGCGTGAATTCCTGTGGAGCGAGGAAATGGCGGATGCCAGCGTACATGTATTGCTGAATGTGGACTTCAAAGATACTTATGACCCGGCAAACAAAGAGGTGCGTAACTGCCACATCAATGTGGGAACCGGAAAGGAACTGAGCATAAAGGAAGTGGCCGAAAAGATTATGGCCGAAATAGGTTTCAAAGGTGAACTAAAGTGGGATGCAAGCAAACCGGACGGTACGCTGCGCAAGCTGACGGACGTGACCAAACTGCACAATTTGGGCTGGCATCATAAAATAGAGATAGACGAGGGTATCCACAGATTGTATGAATGGTATCTGAAAGGAATCTGTATTAATCATAAAACTAATTGAAACAGACAGAGTAATCGCTGATAAAATATCTATATTTTTCACATTTTTTCTTGTTTATCCTGTACTTTTGATTTAATTTTGCCGCATATATTTATACTTCATTATAGATGTCTGTCCTAATAATCTTCTGTGTGACAGGCAATAGCGTAGCGTACTCTGCGGTAAATATATCTTTCCAAATACATGTTGAGACTAAAAACAATTTCACTTCTGGGACACAGGAGCGAGCTTGACGCTTTGCCGGAAGGCAAGGTATTGATAAACACCATCAACGCCCACTCATACAATACTGCCCGGAAAGATGCGGCATTTGCCGAGGCATTGCTGAAGGGAGATGCACTGATTCCGGATGGTGCAAGCATCGTATTGGCCTTTAAATTCTTGAGACATAAAAATATAGAACGGATTGCCGGCTGGGATTTGTTTCTTCACGAAATGGACAAGCTGAACCGGAAAGGCGGTGTCTGCTTCTTCTTGGGCAGCAGTGAAGAAACGCTAAGAAAAATCAAGGCAAAGGCTGCCGGGGTATATCCCGATATCCGGATTGAGACCTATTCCCCACCCTATAAAGCCGAATTCTCCGAGGAAGATAACCGCCGGATGATTGAAGCGGTGAACCGCGCGAAACCCGATTTATTATGGGTGGGAATGACGGCTCCCAAACAGGAAAAATGGGCATACGCGCATCTGAAAGAGTTGGATGTGAACGGGCCGATAGGCACGATAGGCGCTGTATTCGATTTCTTTGCCGGGAACATACGGCGTGCTCCGCTATGGTGGCAGAAACATGGTATGGAATGGCTGTACCGGCTGATAAAGGAGCCAAAAAGAATGTGGAAAAGATACATCATAGGCAATACCCTCTTCCTGGGGTACTTGGTAAAAGAAAAAATATCAAATTAATAAAATACACAAAATGAAAAAAGTAGCATTGATTTCCGGTATCACCGGACAGGACGGTTCGTTCCTTGCGGAACTTCTAATTGAGAAAGGTTATGAAGTTCACGGTATATTGCGCCGTTCGTCTTCGTTCAATACCGGACGTATCGAACATCTGTATCTGGATGAATGGGTGCGCGACATGAAGAAAGACCGTTTGGTGAACCTGCACTACGGAGATATGACGGACAGCAGTTCGCTGATACGTATCATCCAGCAGGTGCAACCGGATGAAATTTATAATCTTGCCGCACAGAGCCATGTGAAGGTTTCGTTCGATGTGCCCGAATATACGGCAGAGGCCGATGCAGTGGGTACGCTGCGTATGCTGGAAGCCGTGCGCATCCTGGGCATGGAGAAGAAGACAAGAATTTATCAGGCATCTACCTCGGAACTGTTCGGTAAGGTGCAGGAAGTGCCGCAGAAGGAGACTACTCCGTTCTATCCGCGCAGTCCGTACGGCGTGGCCAAGCAGTATGGTTTCTGGATTACGAAGAATTATCGCGAGAGCTATGATATGTATGCCGTGAACGGTATCCTCTTTAACCATGAGAGCGAACGCCGCGGCGAGACTTTCGTCACACGCAAGATTACGCTGGCTGCCGCACGCATTGCACAGGGATTCCAGGACAAGCTATATCTGGGTAATCTGGATGCACGCCGCGACTGGGGCTATGCCAAGGATTACGTGGAATGTATGTGGCTTATACTGCAACATGACACTCCGGAAGATTTCGTGATTGCCACCGGAGAGATGCACACCGTACGCGAGTTTGCCACCCTCGCCTTTAAGGAAGCGGGCATAGAGCTGCGCTGGGAAGGCGAAGGCGTGAACGAGAAGGGTATCGACGTGAAGACCGGAAAGGCATTGGTGGAAGTGGATCCGAAGTATTTCCGTCCTTGCGAAGTGGAGCAACTGCTGGGCGACCCGACAAAAGCCAAGACGTTGCTGGGATGGAATCCTACCAAAACAAGTTTCCCCGAACTTGTAAGAATCATGGTGGAACATGATATGAAGTTCGCAAAGAAGCTGTATCTGAAAGCGCAAATGGAAGAATAGAATCATATTGAGAAAATGAAAAGAATATTTGATTTAAAATATTGGTTATTGATAACGGTAGTCCTTGTTTCGGCAGGGACTACCGTTGCCGCACAAGGTAAAATGAAAGCGTATCCCGCCAATGAAAAATGGTTTGTAAGCGGTGCGGTGGGTGCACATCTCTATGTGGGTGATTATGACAAACATGCACAGTTCGGTGACCGTATATCCATCACCGGAGAAGTGAGCGGCGGTAAATGGATTACGCCCGTATTGGGTGCAAGGCTGCAAATCAGCGGCTTGCACGCGGCAGGAGAAGATGCGAAAGGAAATGCCGAATCATGGAACTTCATGCTGTTTCATATGGATGCCATGGTGGATGTGATGAACTGGTGGTGCGGCGTGGATGAAACACGCACATACAGCGCCATCCCTCTGATAGGCGCAGGCGTGGCGAATGCTCCGGGAAAGAACACGACCACAGCCGTCTTTACCGTAGGAGTGCTGAACAGATTTAAAGTATCGGAACATCTGGATATCAACATCGAAATAAAAGGAAATCTCGTCGGAGACAGGCTGGATGGCTGTGCAACGGGTAAAAACGGCGAAGGAGCCGCCACACTGACCGCCGGATTTGCCTACAACTTCTAAAACATACAGAACCAAAACCAAATATCAGCAACTAATGATGAAGAGAAATATAGGTATTATTTTGTTAGCGGCGATATTCTGCGGAACAACTGCACGAGCATATGCCCAAACAGAAAAGGACAATACCACAACCATGCCCGCCAAAGACCGGTGGGCGTTTGAGACCAATGCGGCCGACTGGCTGTTTCTGGCCCCGAACGTGGGGGTGGAATTTGACTTGTCGAACTCCATCAATAACCGATGGGTAATAGGCGCCAACATAAAATGGAACGGCAATGCCAAAGTGAAGATGGACGACAGGATACAAATGGGTATCAACGACTATCGCCTGGAAGTTAAAAGATACGCCAAACCGACCTTTAACATACAATACGGACAAGCCAGAATTCCCAAATTCTGGAGAACCTACTATTGGGGATTCTATGCCGGATACAGCAAGTTTACGGGTATATGGGGCAAAGGAGCCGCAGGGGATATGTTCCACCTCGGACTGACCGGCGGATGGCAACTGCCCGTATACAAGTGCAAGCACGGCGCCATCGACCTGGACCTCGGGCTAAGCGTGGGAGCCGCATATGCCAAGTATGACAAATTTAAATATGAGGGTAACCATCTGGTATATACCAAGAGCAGAGACAGGCATGTTCTGCCCTATCCTGTCCTGACCGACCTGCGCGTGGGATTCGTGTACCGGTTTAATTCTATCAGAAACAAATACAGTCATAGACAAAAATAGATATCGATATGATAAGAGATTTAAAAAAGAAAAGTCTGTGGAGTAAGTTCGTGTTGGCAGCCATACTGATATGTGCGGGCCATCATGCACAAGCCCAGCTCATAGCAGGAAAGACAAATGCATTACTTTGGGGAAATCTGACACCGAACTTTTCTCTGGAACTGGTGACTTCGGACAAAACCAGCGTTATGGCAGGCGCATTCTACAGCCTGGACCAAAACCCGCTGGATTGCAGCATCAAAGGTGCGGAAGGACAAGTGAGATACTGGGTAAGCGGACGCCCGATGGTGCAAAGTTTTATCGGACTGGGAGTGCAGGCCATGAGATACGATGCCGTATTCTCGGATACACGCCACTTTGGCGATGCTGCCGGCCCGGGACTGGTGTACGGTTATGTACTGCCGCTGGGCAAGCGTTTCAACATAGAATTCAGTGCCGGAATATCAATGATGTGGTATAGGGAGAAACGCTACGGCAAAGGAATGCCCGAACCGGGTGACTACAACACCACGGGACATAAAATAATGCCCATGGGACTGGGAGTTTCTTGTACTTACATTTTTAAATAACACGGAGAATGATTACTGAAAAATTAAAGATATGGGTCCTGATACTGATTGCAGCGGGATTTACGGGTACTGCCTGCGCACAGAAGATGGTAAAGGTATCGGGCATCGTATACAACATAGCTGAAAACAGAAAAGTACCTTTCTCGGATGTCACCGTTGATGTGTATGCGGCCAAAACCGTAGCCGTAGGAGAAGACATGAAGAAAATACTGGACAGCAATGACCAAGAGAAGACGTTGCTGCTGGACCAGGATGCCAAGACTGCAACCGACAGGAACGGATATTATGAAATTCTCGTTCCGGATAACGGTGCACTGATTTTTAAGGTGGGATTAAGCCCCGCCGTCATAAAGGAAGTAAGACATCAGATGAAAATTGATGTCAGCATAGATGAGGGCGTAATGCTGGAAAGCGTTACCGTAACGGCCATGAGACTGGTGTTGCAACCGGAACCTAAAGCTCCGAAAATAATAGGCAATATGTTCATTCCTTACAACACGTTCAAACTGCCGCCTTACTTCGGCAACAGATTCTCACGACTGATTATCCAACCTTATGTGCTGGACTGCGAATCCAATGATACCATAGCATTCGGCCGCCCCGCCGTATATGACGGCAAGGAGTATTCACTGACCCAAGAACGTAAAATGGGATATAAGATAGAACGTGACCCGCTGTATCCCTATATCCAGCCGGAACCGTTGACTACAAGGGCCATGAATGTAGAATGGACGGATACTATCATTGTGCCCGATCCCAGCCGGAACTATAGTTGCTTTGCCATCGTAAATCTGGAAGATTACAATGCCTGCAACACCAGAACATACAGAATCAATACCTGCCAGACCAAACGTCCGATGCAGTTCCTGCAATATAACCTCTTCTCCGAAGAAATGAATCCGGAACTGTATCAGGAGAAACCGCAGATTGAGAAAAGAAATACGTCTGATAAGATTCAGCTTTCTTTCCTCATCAACTCCGACAAACTGACCGATACTCCTGAAAATGCCCAAAATCTGAATATGCTCAGAAATAAGCTGAAAGAGATATCCGAATCTCCGGGAGCAGTGCTGAAAGAGTTCCATGTAATGGGTACGGCCTCTCCGGACGGTCATTACGAAAGCAATCTTCACCTTGCCCAAAAGCGTATGCAGCGTATAGAAAAGGAAATCACCTCCATCCTGCCTCAATATATATTGGACCGCGTTTATCGTAATCCTCAGGCAGAAGTTGCCCCGTGGGAAGATGTTGTAATACTGCTGGAACACAACGGACAAAATAAAGAAGCTCAGGAGGTAAAGGATATACTGGCTAAGAACAAGGGTATAGAAGCCCAAGGCCGAGCCATGAAACGGCTAAGCTACTATCCTACTCTGATTGTTCCTTATCTGGAAGAACTTCGTGTTGTAAACTACGATTGCAGATATGAGATATATCGCGAACCGAGTGACGAAGAAGTGATGGCGCTATACAGACAAAACGGTCTGAAAGGGGATTATACCCGCTACGAATACTGGAAACTGTTCAAACTTCTGAAAGACGAACAAGAACTGGAGAATATATATCGCAAAGCGTATGAAGAATCCATCGAACAGAAACGTCCGTGGGCCTTGGCCGGCAATAATCTTGCCGCTTCCTATCTGAAAAAAGGCATGACGGATACGGATATTCTGGAACCGCTGATAGACAGAAGCGTGCATTCCACCAACTACCAACGCATGAATGCGGACGGAAGCCGTATGGAGCTAATCAACCAAACGGAAGTTATAAGCAACCAGCTATGTATGTACATCAAGAAAGGAGATTTTGAAAATGCAAGCGTACTTACCAAGATGTTGCCGAATGACAGCAAATATGACTTATTGAAAGCTTATACATGGGCCATGGGTGGGTACTTCCAGGGCGGTACTACTCCGGAAGAGCAAGAACGCGCCCGAAAAACTTTTGAAATGATTAAAGCTTCGTCTCCTCAGAATGAGGTCGTAATGTACATGGCGCTCGAAAACCGCGCAGGTAATGCGGCTGCCAGAACCGCACTGGCAAAACTTCCGCAAGACAGCGCCCTGACCTGGTACTTTAAAGCCACGCTGAGCGCCAGAGAAGGAGAAATCGAGTTTATGAATACGGTAACAGCTTTATCCGAATGTTTCAAACGCGACAAGAGTTTTGTTGCCACGGCGCAAAATGACGGAGAATTCAGTGAGGATATCGTACAAGCGGCTATGGATATGTCTAACTTATAATCAGATTTGAAAATGAAATTGAAATATATGATTCCGGCCTTATGTATCTGTACTTGCATAGCGCTACCGGATAATGTCCATGCACAGGAGAAAAGCCAAAAGAGGGATAGTACAGAACGATTCTTCAATGCTATGGACTACAGACTGCAAAAACGGTATATCCCGCAGGGAAGAGAAGTGAACAACAGCCAGCCGGGCAAGAATTTCTCCCTGTCGGTAATGGGCGGTGTGAACGAACTGAGGGGCGTTTCCTCACTGCCGGCATGGTTCAACGGCGGTATTGCCCTGACTAAGGATGTAAGTTCATTCAACTCCTACCGGGTGTCTCTGCTGGGCGGCTTCAACGATGAGCTGAAACAAGGCGGCATCGAGCTGGACCACCTGTTCAACCTGTCCGATTATATCGGCGGGTACAAAAGCGGCGCACACATCAGCCTGTATACCGTATTGGGTATAGGCGGTTATGTGAGCAAGCGCGACGGTATGGATGCCAAAATAGCCGGCGGAGTGCACGGTGGCTTGCAGGCACGCTATCATCTGTCGAGAAACTGGGACTGGTATGTGGAACCCAAACTATACCTCTATACCGACGGAATAGACGGTGCGGACTGCCCCAAACGGTATGATGTGGGATATGGCGTGTACACCGGACTGACCTACCGCTTTACCGGCCTTCCCATCAGGATGAAATCGGAAGATATGGGCGATAATATGTTTATAGAAGCGGCTATCGGTACGCAGGGTGATTTCGGAAAGCCCGTGCGCAACAATCTGTCCGGACTACAGACGTTAGGTCCTGCCGCTTCACTGGCAATTGGTAAATGGTTCATGCCGCTGGGATGGCGCATCAGCGGTTTCGGCGGTTTCCACTATACCTTCAATTCGGACAAGTTCAAAAGCGAAGAAGCCTATGCAGGCGGCAGAGCGGAAGTGCTGGTGAACCTGAATACGCTGATTTCGCCGAGTGTGGACGACCCGAGACTGGAAGTGAACCTTTCCGCCGGTTACGAACTGGGAGCACTGGCACATAGAAGCAGCGACTATGCCAAGAAGCTCCGTACATTCCACGGTCCTACCGGGTCCATGCAACTGGTCTATTTCCTGTCAGACCAAATCGGTATCACGGGAGAGGCGCGATACAGCAAGAGCTTCTATACGCAACCGTTCAAGAGCGGCATCACACAGGACAGACACATGCAGAATGTAGGCGTGATGTTCGGTGTGCAGTACCGCAGAAGAAAGGCCGACTTCGATGCCAGACGCGGCTTCTTCCAGCCTTATAACTTTGCGTATGCCACCGTGGGAACCAACTTCCCCATGCGCACCGCAGGCGTGAAGATAAAGGATATTCCCGATATGCTGGGACAACAGGTAAGCCTGGGTGTGGGACGCCAGTACACGCCGATGTCTGCCGTAAGAGGAAGCATCGAGATTGGACGGTATGCTTATCAGCACGGGGGTGTATATCCGCTGTCTGTCACCGCCGATTACATGCTGAACCTTACCAACATGATAGGCAATTACAACGAGAACCGCATATTCGATTTGAGTGCCTTTGCCGGTATCGTCTATACGCACCACGAAATGGAAGACAAGAACTACTTCGGCATTCAGGGCGGTCTGCAGCAGAGCTTCAAACTGAACGACCGCTGGAATATCTTCGCGGAAGAGTATTTGAGAGGATATAACGGCAAGATTACTCCTTCGGCACGTGCATATACAAGCGGAGAGTATACTTTTGTTCTCGGCGCTTCGATAGGAACAAGTTACCGTTTTTAAAATAATACAAGGTTAGTATGACTATCGCCATTGATTTTGACGGCACAATCGTAGAACACCGGTACCCTAAAATAGGGAACGAAATCCCTTTTGCCACTGATACGCTGAAGATGCTTATTAAAGACCGCCACCGGCTGATATTGTGGACCGTACGTGAAGGAAAGCTGCTGGACGAGGCCGTGGAATGGTGCAGGGAACGGGGCGTGGAGTTTTATGCCGTCAACCGTGACTATCCCGAAGAGGATGCCGCCCATCACGGTTTCTCGCGCAAGGTGAAAGCGGACCTCTTCATCGACGACCGCAACCTGGGCGGCCTGCCCGACTGGGGAGACATCTACCGCATGGTTCAGGAGAAGCTGACGTACGAGGAACTGTATCGTGATACTGACAAAGTTCCCCCAAAAAAGAAAGGCGGATTTTGGAGTTTCCTCAAAGAATAATCCTTTTTTTGACTTATGTCAAATCGCACCTTGAAAGAACTCTTTAAATTTGCAACGTCATTTAGAAAACGATAGAGTAAATTAGTTTTTGAAAGAGAAAGGTTAGTTTTTTTAGGGTACACTAAAAAAATACCGGGCAGCACACGGAGCACAGGAAAAGATTCCTGCCGTAGCTGTCCGGTTTTTTATTCGGTTGCCTGCTGTTTTATGACAAAGTTCCGGCTCAGTAAAGCTCGTGCCGCCCCACTTCCTCAAAGAGTGTGGCCAGCTTCCCGATGACCGGTTTCAGATACCGCCCGCCTTTCTCTGCGGATGCTTTCCTGGGATTGCCCACTCCGCTATCCACAGTGGCTTTGTCCCAATGACGGGGCACCCATGCCACCTTTTCATTCAGCGAGGCAATGGCAAACGGACGGGAATCGCCGTCGCCGGCCTCATCGAGATTCACCAGCTCGGGATGATAGTACATCATGGCGGAAGTCTCCGATTCGCCGGCATGGTCGTCTATGGCAGCCTCGAAATAGTCTTTGGTGGGAATGATGCCGAACCAGTCGGTTGCCAGAATCAGGAAATCGGGATAGGCAAAAGCAAGGTCGCGAATCATTCCTTTGAAATTATTCCCGCCGTGACCGCTGAGGATAATCAGCTTCCGTATGCCCTGGGCATGAAGGGAAGCCACTATATCTTCCAGGATAGCCTGCTGGGTGGCATAACGGGTATGTATGCAGAAAGGAAGCTCGCGCTGTCCCGGATTGTGGGCGCCAAAAGGCACAGGAGGCATCACCATGCAACGAACTCCGGAGCGTTCCAACGCCAGCGCAGCGGCATCCACGGCAATATCGTGCGGCAGAATGCAGTCCGTCAGATAAGGCAGATGCAGATTGTGCGGCTCGGTGGCTCCCCAGGGAAGGACAACAACATCATACTTCACGTCCTTCACCTTTCCATAGCAGGAAACGGTAAGGTCTATTTCTCTTCTTTCCATATCGGGTATCTTTAAAGGTTACTGTTTCCGGTATTCCTTGGGCGAAAAGCCGGTGTGGTGCTTGAAGTATTTGCCAAAGAAAGACTGATTGGCAAAGTGCAGCTCGTCGGCTATCTCCTGAATGCTCTGCTCGGATGATTTCAGCATGGCTTTCGCTTCCAGAATCACGAGGCTGTCAATCCACTCGCCCGCCGTCTTTCCGCTCACCTCTTTCACCACGGTAGAGAGGTGCTTGGGCGTAAGGAACATCTTGTCGGCGTAAAAGGACACGCTCCTCTCCTCTTTGTAAAACTCGTACACGTACCGGATGAAGCGCTCGAACAAATCTTCCTTGCGGCTTTTGGGAGTGCGCTCCTTCACGGCATGTCCCTGATAGATGTCGTATATCTCGTAGAACAGCGCCATCAGCAATCCCTGCGCAATCTCCTTGCGGTAGGGATTGTCCTTCAGCTTCACCTTGCTCCACAGGAAAGAGTGATATTCCTCGAACGCCTGCAACTCGTCGGCAGTGACAGCGATGCAAGGGCGCTCCTTTATCATGAAGAACATGGGAAACAGTTGCTGCATCGTGGGTATCACCAGGTCCATGAAGTCGCGGGACACGGCTATGAAGCTGCCTGAAAAATCATCGGAACGCCCGCCCTGCTGCACAATCTGCTCGGGCAGGATGATGCAAAGCATCCCTTCACGCATTTCATAATCCCGCAAGTTGATATTCAGCTTGCACCAGCCTTTCCGGCAGACGGCAAAGCAGGCAGCGTTCAGACGCGTTGGATATGGCGTGAAAGGGATGTCCCTTATATCATCGAAAATAGCGAAATCATTGCCGATAAAGTCAATCATGGGCAGGTGTTGTATACCGGAGATATCAACGTTGCGTATCTGTTTTGTATTCATTATTCATGCGCTTTGCCGGCAAATATAGGATTATTCACGGAATTATTGGTTTAAAAATCGTGAATGTTGTCCTAATTCATTATTTTAAAGCCGATGAAGAACGTACGCGGCTGCGTGGGGCCGTAGAAATAACCGGCATCACGGAACTCGCCCTTATCCAAGTCTTTTTGGAAGCTGTTGAATATATTCTGCACACCGGTGTTCAGTTGGAACTTGATGTGGTCGTGCAACACGAAGGTATAATTCAGCTTCAGGTTGAGGTCGAAGAACTGGGGCGTGGTCTCCATGCGGTCTTCCGCGATGTACCCGGCATAGTGCGGCACAATCATCTTGCCCGTATACGTGCCGGAGAGGGAGAAGTCGAAATTCTTCAGCGGAGCGGACGAGAAGGTGAAGTAGCCGTAATAGTCGGGCGTGCGGGGCATGCGCTTGGTGGTCAGGTCCTTGCCGTCCACCTGTGTCCAGACTTCCTCGCGGGTGTAGCGGCTGCGCTGCGCGGTAAAGCCCAACTGGAGCTGCGCTTCCTTGCCGTGGGCAATCTTGGCGTCGAGGTTGGCTCCATACACGCGGGCGCCGTTGCCATTGCGGCGTTCCTTGATTACATCGCCCACATCGTTTTTGCCGATGTCCTCGAGCACGAATACGTGGCGCAGGTCGGTATAGAAACCCTCTACAAGGATGTTCGCCTGCCAGTGTCCCAGGTGAGCGGTCCAGTCCACCGAGCCGCTGTAACTGTTGGAACGCTCCTCACGCAGGTTGTCCGCCAGCTTGATTTGCACGCCTTCGCCGCCTACTGCGGTGACGTGCAGGTCTTCATCGTAGGCCTGCGGGGCGCGGAAACCGGTGGAGTACGTCAGGCGCGCCTGGAAGTCCTCGGTAGGCTTATAAAGCAGGTTGACGCGGGGACTGAATATCAGCTTGTCTATCAGGTTGTGCTTGTCCAGGCGGGCGCCGACGAGCATGGTCAGTACGTTCATCTTCCACTCGTTCTGCACGAAGGCGCTGGCAATGCGCACATCCTGCTGCATATCGCGGTGATAGCCCGTCATGACATCGTGCAGGGAGTTATTCTGATACTCCAGTCCGCCCGTGAAGGTGGCGGGGGCGAAAAGACAGTTGTTCATGTTGCCCACGTACATGCCGCCTGCCACCCACGTCAGGTCGTCCGTCTTGCCGTAGGCGTTCATGTCCTTCTGTGCGCCGTAGTAGCTGTTGCGGTCGGTGTGCTGGATGGAGCCGTACAAGGAGATTTTATGCTTATACTCGCGCCAGAAGAGGTCGTAACTCAGTCCGCCGCTGTTAATGATGTGCTTGGTCTGCTCGGTGATGTCCGCCTCGTGGGGCTGAAGGTCGAACTTATTGCCGCCGCGGCGGAACTCGTTGGTGGTGTGATACTCCAGGTTGATGCGGCTGAAATGCGTGGGACGGTAGTAGGCGCGGAAGCCGAAGGTGTTCATGTTCAGCTTGCCCAGTTCGGAGAAACCGTCGCCGTCACGGTCGTACGGATTGCGGTTGCGGTAGCTTTCGTAGAGGGCGATGCCGTAGGAGTTGTCTTTTGACACCAGGGATACGTTCCCACCCATGTACTGCTCCCAGGACTTGCCGTCCATGTTGGAGAACATGCTCGACACCTGGAAGGAGTTGTTAATGGGGTCTTTGGTGATGATATTGATAGTTCCGCCCACAGCATTGGCGCCGAACAGCGCCGAACCGCCGCCGCGTACCACCTCTACCCTCTCGATCATGTTCACCGGTATCTGCTCCAGCCCGTATACCCCGCTCAGCGCACTGATGACGGGACGGCTGTTTATCAGGATTTGCGAGTACGGACCTTCCAGACCGTTGATACGCACCTGGGGGAAACCGCAGTTCTGGCAGTTGTTCTCCACCCGCAGGCCCGACTGGTAGTTGAGCGTCTTGGCAAGGTCGGTGGAGTTCACCATCTCAAAGAGCTTGGCGCTCATCACGTTCACCACCACGGGAGCGGCCTTGCGGCTCACCTCGTTGCGGTTGGCAGACACCACAACCTCATCGGTCATGAAGCTTTCCTCTTCCATCTGGAAATGCACCACCGCCGTAAAGTCCTTGTTTACTTCAATTGCCTTTTCCTGTGTCTTATAGCCTACGGCGGATACGCGCAACGTATATTTGCCCGCCGGCAGGTTCTTGAACTCGAACTGGCCTTCTTCATTGGACACTGTTCCCTGTCCGCTGCCTACAATCAAAACAGTGGCATACGGTATATTCTCTTCCGAACCTTTTACAAGAACATGGCCGGAAATCATGTTGCCTTCCCTGATAGGGTTTGCGGCAACGGCTGCGCCGATACCTGCCACAGCAAGCATCAACGCCAATATTATTTGTTTCATTTGAATAATCGCTTTTATTTCAGTTACTTAATGATACCAATTCTGTACCGTAACTTGGTACGGCAAGTACCAAAGGCAGGTACGACGGATACCAAACATTGGTACGGCGAGTACCAAAGGTTGGTACATCGAATACCAAGCATCGGTACGATGAATACCTAACGTTGGTATGGAATATACCAGGCGTTGGTACAATACTATCAAAGGGTAACGGAATAAGGGGGAGCGCGAAGAGAGGGCATCCGACACGCTTTTCCCTTTATGACGGGCGTATCGGTTTCGCTTTCCATCACCTGCAACAGAGAGCGCATCGGGTGTTGCAGCTCGCAACAGTCCGGCGTGTCCGAACTGAAGTGCGACAGCAGACCGATGACAATCAGCGAGTCGGTGGAGTGCGAATGCTGGTTATGGAAAGGGTGCGAGTGGGTTATCAGCACCCCGTTGACGTAGTGGACGTGGGTAAACGCCGTTATGCTTGCCTGGTACGCCACGAAGAGCGCCAGCAAGCATAATGCGCATATGGTTCTTTTTATTCCTCTCACGTCTTACGGTTTGTTTCTTGAGTTAGGGACGGCAAAGGTAATACTAATTTCGGTTTGTACCAAACAGAAATTCATAATCGCGCTTGGAAGCGGGAACAGCCCACTCCTCCGGAATGAATTTCCACTGGCCGAGCGCACGCGGCTCGATTACCTTCTTCTGCTCGATGTACTGCATCAGGTAATAGCGCAAATCCTTGTCGGTAGAGCTGATGATGCGCTCCTTCAACTTGTCCTGAGGGATGCCCGCGCCTTTCGTCAGCAGTTCCCCGCCGCCGTTGCCGCGATAGGAGTTCAGGGCTACCGTGTACATCTTGTCCATGTGGAACGGGGTGCCGTCTGCCATGCTGAGGATGGTTACCTTACTGCCGTACGGCTTCGTGACGTCTACCGTGTAGATGATGCCTGCGGCGGAGTCGAAATTGAAACTGAAGTTCTTGAAGGCAGCCCTGTCCGCAGCGCCTTCGCGGGGTTGGTCGCGGAGCAGCAGGATGTGGTCGTTGGGCGAAGTCATGCGGTTGGTCCATAAGTCGTAGGACATCTCCAGGGCATCGTGCACTTCCTTGCCCGAAAGTTTCATGGTATAGAGCATGTTCTCGTACTTGTAGAGGTTGAACATGTCGTACACGTAAATATCCCCTTCCTTAATCTGCGTGTCGTAGGATAAGGGAGCCGCCAATGAAATCTCGGCGCCGCTGATGTCCAACTGCAAGGTATGGATGAGGTCGATGAAAGCGGAAGAACCGAAATAGGCGGGACGGGTGGAGACCGTCTTCGTGAAGCGTCCGATTCTTTTCGATACGAAATCCTGAATGGTGGCGTACTGCGGCGAGAAGCGTTTCATGAATTCACCGCTGATGCCGTAGGGGGCGGTTTCGGTGAGCACGCCGTCAATCTGCTTGTCCGTAACCTTGCCGTTGCGCAGGGTCACGGTAATGTCGATGTCGCTCACCACAATGCCGTTGCTGGCGGGGTCCATCACCAGTACGGAGTCGCCTGCCACGTTTTGCACCTTCTTGCATTCGCGGGCATGGTCGTGGCCCATAAGCACGATGTCGAAGCCCGAAACATTGCGGGCTACGTCCAGCGAGGCATTCTCCCGGTATTTGCCACCCATCAGCAAAGCGTCCTGCCCGGCATGGAACATACCGATTACAATATCGGGACGCTCCTTTTCGCGGATTATCTTCATCCACTTGCGGGCGGTGTCTTCCATGTCGTCAAAACGGAGTCCCCGCCACAGATTCTCGGAGAGCCACACCGGAATGGCGGGCGTTATCATGCCGAGAACGGCAATCTTCACTCCGTCGCGCTCCAGCACCTTGTAGGGCCGGAAGTGGGGTTCGCCCGTAGCGGTATCGATGATGTTGGCGCCCAGCACCGGAGCACGGCAGTCGCCTGCCCAACGGTCGAAAACGGCACGTCCCGTCTCTACATCGTGGTTGCCCATATTGGCGGCATCATAGCCCATGAAGTTCAGCATATCGGCGGTTACGTGGAGCGATACCGTGTCGATGTAGTTATAGTAATAGGCGGTGGGCTGGCCTTGCAGGATGTCGCCGTTGTCCAGCAGAATCAGGTTGTCCTTATAGGTTTCGCGCGCTTTCTGTACGAATGCGTGCACGCGTGCCAGGCTTCCGGCAGCCTCCCGCTGAAGGATGAAATCGTGGGGATAGAAATTACCGTGGATATCACTGGTCTGTACTATTTTCAGTTTTACTTCTTTATCCTGCGCGGCAACTGCTCCAATCAGCAGGAACATCCACGCAAGACAGCAGGTCAGTCTTTTCATTCTGTTGTTCTGTTAATGTATAGCATATAATGTGTAAACGGCGCAAAGATATAATAAAACTCACAAAAAGGCGGTAGGGAAAGATTGTTTTTCGTACTTTTGGCGCTCATTATCAAAAAAAGAAGCTGACATGACACAAATCTTTCACAGCATGATAGCTGCCATTCTCGGCATATCGGAAAAACAAATCGGGCAGACACTCTCCCTGCTCGACGACGGAGCAACCATCCCGTTCATCAGCCGCTACCGCAAGGAAATGACGGGCGGACTGGACGAAGTGCAGATAGAATCCATCCGTACCCATTACGAAAAACTGAAGGAAACGGCGAAACGGAAGGAGACCATCGTCGCCACCATCCGCGAACAGGGGAAAATGACCCCGGAACTGCAAAAGCGCATTGACGACACGTGGGACAGCACTGCCCTCGAAGACATCTACCTGCCCTACAAGCCCAAACGGAAAACCCGTGCGGAAGCCGCCCGCCAGAAAGGTCTCGAACCGCTTGCCACCCTGCTGATGCTCCAGCGCGAGCCTCATCCCGAACAGCGTGCCGCCGCCTTCGTGAAAGGCGATGTAAAGGATACGGACGATGCCCTGAAAGGTGCGCGCGACATCATAGCCGAACAGGTGAGCGAGAACGAACGCGCCCGCAACATGCTGCGGAATACCTTTGCACGCCAAGCCCTGCTGACCGCCAAAGTGATAAAAGGCAAAGAGGAGGAAGGCGCCAAATACCGGAATTACTTCGACTGTTCGGAGCCCCTGAAGCGATGCAGCTCGCACCGCCTGCTTGCCATCCGCCGCGCCGAAGCGGAAGGTCTGCTCAAGGTGAGTATCAGCCCCAACGACGAAGAATGTGTGGAACGGCTGGAACGGCAGTTTGTACAGAGCAACAACGCCTGCGGGAAGCAGGTGGCGGAAGCCGTGCAGGATGCCTACAAGCGTCTGTTGAAACCGTCCATCGAGACCGAGTTCGCCGCGCAAAGCAAGGAGCGTGCCGACGATGAAGCCATCCGCGTCTTTGCGGAAAACCTGCGGCAGTTGCTGCTGGCATCGCCTCTGGGGCAGAAAAGGGTGATGGGAATAGACCCCGGATTCCGCACCGGCTGCAAGGTGGTGTGCCTGGATGCACAGGGCAACCTGCTGCACAACGAGAATATCTACCCGCATCCGCCGGTGAACCAAAGCAAAGAGGCGTTTGCCAAACTGCAGAAGATGATAGAAGCCTATAAGGTGGAAGCCATCGCCGTGGGCAACGGCACTGCCAGCCGCGAGACGGAAGATTTCCTGAAACGGCAGACGTTCAACCGGGAAGTGCAGATTTTCATTGTCAGCGAGCAGGGTGCATCCATCTACTCCGCTTCCAAGATAGCCAGGGATGAGTTTCCGGAATATGATGTAACGGTGCGCGGTGCCGTATCCATCGCCCGCCGGCTTATGGACCCGCTGGCGGAGCTTGTCAAGATAGACCCGAAGTCCATCGGTGTGGGGCAATACCAGCACGACGTAGACCAAAGCAAGCTGAAGAAATCCCTCGACCAGACTGTGGAGAACTGTGTAAACCTGGTCGGCGTAAACCTGAATACGGCAAGTAGCCATCTGCTGACCTATATATCGGGACTTGGGCCTCAACTGGCGCAGAACATCGTGAACTACCGCGCCGAGAACGGAGCATTCGCATCGCGCAAGGAGCTGATGAAAGTTCCGCGCATGGGTGCAAAGGCTTTTGAGCAATGTGCCGGCTTCCTGCGCATACCAAATGCCGGAAATCCGCTGGACAACACGGCGGTGCATCCCGAAAGCTACCACATCGTGGAGCAGATGGCAAAGGACCTGGGATGCAGCGTGGCCGAACTGATTGCCGACAAAGAATTGCGCCGGAAGATACAGCCGGAACGCTACCTCTCTCCCACCGTCGGAATGCCGACCTTGAAGGATATCCTGCAAGAGCTGGAGAAGCCGGGGCGTGACCCGCGCGGACCTATCAAGGTGTTCGAGTTCGATAAGAACGTGCGCACAATCGATGATTTGCGCATAGGCATGGAGCTGCCTGGCATCGTGGGGAATATCACCAACTTCGGCGCTTTCGTCGATATAGGTATCAAGGAAAACGGCTTGATACACCTCTCCCAGCTTGCGCAGAAGTATGTATCAAACCCTAATGAGATTGTATCCATCCATCAGCAGGTACGCGTAAAGGTGCTCAGTGTAGATACCGAACGGAAACGTATACAACTGACGATGATTGGGGTTAGCGGTTAGCGATTAGGGGTTAGTGATTAGGGATTAGTGCCTTGCGGTGTGAGTGCGCAGCCTGCTAATCACTAATCGCTAATCACTAACCCCTAATCCCTATATATCAGCTTGTCCTTGTCATTGCCGAAAAGGTTATCGCCCAAAGTTGTAATCTTATTGCCGGTGGCAAGGACATGACGAAGATTGTCGCATCCCATGAATGCACCGTACTCTATGGCAGTTACACCGGAAGGAAGTTCCAACGTGCCGCACAACCGTCCGCATCCGCTGAACGCACGCTGGCCGATGCTCTTCAAGCCATGGGGCAGTTTGATATTGAGCAGGTATTTCTTTTGGGTAAACGTGTATTCGGGGATAGTTGTGGCATTGCACTTGGACAAATCCACGCTCACCAGATTGGGCATGTAGTTGCGTATCAACGTAAAGTCCGCCTCGTCCATCTTGCCCTCTACCGTAAGGAAGTTCACATCTTTGGGCTGTATGCCTGCACGAAGCAGTTCGCTGGCAAGGCTGCCCATGGTGGCTATCTGCACCAAAGCTCCTACCGGTTCGCCCTCTATGAAAGCGAATGTCTCCCACCGCTTGCCGCGACGATAGGAATCGCTGCTGCCCTGAGGGACGAATATCGCCGTTACACTGTCCGCCAGAGCTTCGGGCAACAGGTTGGGGGGAGTTTTCTTGCGTATGCGGCAAATCTTCAGATTGGTGCATCCCTTGAATGCGCCGTCTTCGATGTTCTTGGTCTTGTCGGAAAGGATTACCTCCGTCAAGGATGTTTTTCCGGCAAAAGTGCTGTCGCCAAGCTGCTTGCAGAAAGCATAGGACGGGATGCAATTGGCGGGATAGATGTAAAAGCGGTCGGGATGCGTACCGTTCTTTCCGGCGTACATACTGATGGATGCATTGGAGATGTCCAGTATTTGCAGTTTCTTGAATTCATCGCGCAGGTGGCGGAAATCCACTGCATTCAGCTTGCCTTGCAGGACAAGGTGGGTAATCTCGTTCGCTTCTTCTTCGGTGAGCATTTCCACCAAAGTACCGGGTTTGGCAACGGTATATCTCCTGGAAGTCTGGGCGGAGACGTTCGATATCATAATGCCCAGTCCGGCTACTAAAAGTATCTTTTTCAGGTTCATGTTTTGTGTCAGATTGATTTAATTTTCAAATATAAGAAGAAAGCGCCAACCGTGAATAATGATTTCTCTTTTTATTGCTATTTTTGTCGGATATTAATTAACCGAACTTATTTTTTTCATGGAAACCATCGGAAATGAATCCAAAGCCAAACGTTTTGGAAAAGCGGCAATCGACATTGTTTCATTCGCCGCGCTTGCCGTCATCATCATTACAATAATAAGCGTCCCTTTCGCAACCGTATTGCTGAAGTTAGGAAAGGAAGAGGCCGATACGATGTCCTATTTCATATTGAGCGAGACGCTGATGCTGGCAGGCGTATTCCTTTCCGCATGGATAGTATGGCATTTACGCGGCTTTTCACTGGAAGGGCTCGGACGCTCTTTAACGATGCGTTGGAAGGACTGGCTGTCGGGAATACTGCTGGCAACCGTTCTTTATGCAGTAGGGTTCGGCATATCCTTGTGGGCAGGTGCGGTAGAGATTGCAGGAGTGGCATTCAATCCTTCTTCCTTACTGATCAGCCTTGTATTCTTCCTGCTGGTAGCCGTGACAGAGGAACTGGCATTGCGGGGATTTGTATTGGAACGCCTGCTGCAAAGCGGGGTGAATAAGTTTTGTGCCTTGTTCCTCTCCGCCGCCCTGTTCTCCTTGATTCATATAGGCAATCCGAACTTCGACTTTCTGTCTTTTATCAACATACTTCTGGCAGGCATCCTTTTAGGCTCATCCTATATATACACACGCAACCTCTGCTTCCCGATAGCTCTACACTGGTTCTGGAACTGGATACAAGGCCCGGTATTAGGCTATGAGGTCAGTGGAAATAAATTCTGCAACGGCTTGCTGGCCCTTCGGCTGCCCGAAGCCAATCTGATAAACGGCGGCGCTTTCGGCTTTGAAGGCTCCATACTCTGTACGGTACTGATGGTAGTGGGAACAGGATTGATTTTAAAAATACACGGAAAATAGGGGTTAGTGATTAGCGGTTAGTGTTTAGGGATGGGAGTGGGATGTAATTTGAGGATTTCTTTTAGGCACGGAATTACACGGATTTCACGGAAAAAAGAATAAGGGGTAATGTTACCAAAAGCAATTGGTAATATTACCCCTAATAAAATAAATCCGTGTAATATGCGCCTAATAAAGCAACAAATAAGGGAATGCTACTGAAAATAACAAACGCTTTTTTGTTTTGACACGCTATTAATCACTAATCGCTAATCATTATTTATTGTACATTTTTGTTCTCAGTTCCTTGATGTGGTCGGAAGTGATGTATTCATCATACTCCATCATCTTGTCGATGATGCCGTTCGGAGTCAGTTCGATGATACGGTTTGCCACTGTCTGGATGAACTCGTGGTCGTGAGACGAGAACAGGATGTTTCCCTTATAGGTCTTCAGGTTATTGTTGAATGCCTGAATGGACTCCAAGTCAAGGTGGTTGGTCGGCGTATCCAGAATGAGACAGTTGGCATTACGCAACTGCATACGCGCAATCATGCAACGCATCTTCTCGCCACCCGACAGTACGCTTGCTTTCTTCAGCACCTCTTCGCCGGAGAAAAGCATACGGCCGAGGAAACTCTTCATATATACCTCATTGCCCTCGCCAAACTGGCTCAACCAGTCTACCAGATTCAAATCCGTATTAAAGAAAGCGGTGTTGTCCAACGGCAGATAAGCGGTGGTAATCGTAACACCCCAGTTGAAAGTTCCCGCATCCGGCTTCATATTTCCGTTGATAATCTCGAACAAAGCGGTCATGGCACGCGGATCGTGTGAAAGGAACACGATTTTATCCCCTTTCTCCACATTGAAGTTCACATCACGGAACAGCACCGTGCCGTCTTCCAGCGTTTTCGTCAGTCCGGCTACTTCAAGAATCTGATTGCCCGGTTCGCGTTCGGGAGTGAAGATGATGCCCGGATATTTACGTGACGACGGTTTGATTTCTTCCACATTCAGCTTCTCCAGCATCTTCTTACGGCTGGTAGTCTGCTTGCTCTTCGCCACATTGGCGCTGAAACGGCGGATAAACTCTTCCAGTTCTTTCTTCTTCTCCTCGGCTTTAGCCTTCTGGTTCTGCTGTTGGCGGAGAGCAAGCTGGCTGGACTCGTACCAGAAGCTGTAGTTTCCGGCAAAGAGATTAATCTTTCCGTAGTCGATGTCCACGGTATGCGTACAAACGGAGTCGAGGAAGTGACGGTCGTGGCTCACTACCAGAACGGTATGTTCAAAATTGGCAAGATAGTCCTCCAGCCAGGTTACGGTTTCCATGTCCAAGTCATTGGTAGGCTCGTCCAGCAGCAGGTTATCCGGATTGCCATACAAAGCCTGCGCCAGCATGACACGTACTTTTTCCTTGTTGTTCAGCTCGCCCATCAGCACATAATGCTTGTCTTCCTTGATGCCCAGTCCGCTCAATAAGGCGGCAGCATCGCTTTCTGCATTCCAACCGTCGAGTTCGGCGAATTTCTCTTCCAGTTCGGATACCTTCAGACCGTCTTCGTCCGTGAAGTCCTCTTTGGCATAGAGTTCTTCGCGCTGTTTCATAATGTCCCACAGCACGGTGTGCCCCATCATCACGGTATCCATCACCGTATAAGCATCCCACTTGAAGTGGTCCTGGCTCAATACGGACAGGCGCTCGCCCGGTCCCAGCATGATAGACCCCGTTGTCGGGTCCAAATCGCCCGAAATAGTACGCAGGAAAGTAGACTTTCCGGCACCGTTGGCACCGATTATACCATAACAATTACCACTTGTAAACTTCAGGTTTACATCATTAAACAACACTCTTTTACCAAATTGAACCGATACGTTCGAGACTGTAATCATCTTTATATTTACTGTTTTATTATGTACTACTTACAATTTAATACCTATAACTCTGCAAATTGCGGGTACAAAGATACGAAATAATACGGTAAAACAGCTTACAACGAGTTAACTTATTGCATGATATGAAGTTAACCCGATACATACAACAAAGGTAACAGACTGCAACCTATCGAGTTAACTTACTGTCCGCACAAGGTTAGCGCTCTATTTATAGCACATTACGCTGTCAATCTGACATAAAAATATTACCTTTGCAGCGTTTTTGGCAAAAGCCGTCAATTTGGCAAAGTTTTTGCTATTAAAACCGTATCATATTAACTTAAACCCTTAACAACAATGAAAGCAAAATCATTTTACAAGAATAACAAGCATAACAATATGGACTCTAAAGAAAAAGAAAACATCAACGAAGAAGAGTTAAAAGCACAAGACGCTCAAGACGAAACTTGTGAAGAAACAACAGAGAAAGAAGAAGAAGTTGCCCTGACAGAGGAAGAAAAACTCACTCAGGAACTGCAAAAGGCCAACGCTGAGATTGAAGACCAGAAAGACAAGTACCTGCGTCTCTCTGCCGAGTTCGACAACTACCGTAAACGTACGATGAAAGAAAAGGCCGAACTCATCCTGAACGGCGGAGAAAAAAGCATCAGCAGCATCCTTCCTATCGTAGATGACTTTGAACGCGCCCTGAAAAACATGGAGACCGCCACCGATGTAGCTGCCGTAAAAGAAGGTGTGGAGCTTATCTACAACAAGTTTATGACAGTATTGGGTCAGAACGGTGTCAAAGTAATCGAAACCAAAGAACAGCCGCTTGACACAGACTACCACGAAGCCATTGCCGTAATCCCGGCTCCTGACGAAGCTTTGAAAGGTAAAATTCTGGACTGCGTACAAACCGGTTACACGCTAAACGACAAAGTAATCCGCCATGCCAAAGTAGTGGTTGGAGAATAACATACACAGTTATATGGAAAAAAGAGATTATTACGAAGTACTGGAAGTCGAAAAAACAGCATCGGTAGAAGAGATAAAGAAAGCCTATCGCAAGAAAGCCATCCAATATCACCCCGACAAAAACCCCGGTGACAAGGTAGCCGAGGAGAAGTTTAAAGAAGCGGCAGAAGCATACGATGTATTAAGCAATCCGGACAAGCGTGCCCGTTACGACCAATTCGGCCATGCCGGAATGAGTGGCGCTGCCGGCAACGGCGGACCGTTCGGCGGTTTCAGTGGCGGCATGTCCATGGATGATATCTTCTCCATGTTCGGTGATATATTCGGCGGACACAGCGGTGGGTTCGGCGGCGGTTTCAGCGGGTTCGGCGGATTTGGCGGCGGTGGTGCACAACAACGCCGTTATCGCGGTTCGGACTTGCGCGTAAAGGTAAAGCTGAACCTCAAGGAAATTTCTACCGGAGTCGAAAAGAAATTCAAACTGAAAAAATATGTACCGTGCAGCCATTGCCATGGAACCGGTGCAGAAGGAGACGGCGGTGCGGAAACCTGCCCTACCTGTAAGGGCAGCGGTACGGTAATCCGCAACCAGCAGACCATCCTCGGCACAATGCAGACGCGTACCACTTGTCCTACCTGTGGTGGCGAAGGCAAGGTCATCAAGAATAAATGTAAGGAATGTGCAGGCGAAGGTATCGTTTACGGCGAAGAAGTCGTTACCGTGAAAATTCCTGCCGGTGTAGCCGAAGGCATGCAGCTCTCCATGAGCGGCAAAGGCAATGCGGGCAAACACAACGGCGTACCGGGCGACCTGCTGATTCTCATAGAGGAAGAGCAGGACAAGGAACTGATTCGCGATGAGAATGATTTGATTTACAACCTGTTGCTCAGTTTTCCGACAGCCGCATTGGGCGGTGCGGTAGAAATACCCACCATCGACGGTAAGGTGAAGGTGAAAATCGAATCGGGTACACAACCGGGAAAGGTTCTCCGCTTACGCGGCAAGGGTTTGCCTAATGTAAACGGATACGGTACCGGGGATTTACTGGTGAATGTCAGTGTATATGTACCTGAAACTCTGAATAAAGAGGAGAAAAAAGTCTTGGAAGAAATGGAAGGTTCGGATAATTTCAAGCCGAATACTTCTATTAAGGAGAAGATTTTTAAGAAGTTCAAGAGTTTGTTTGACTAAAGATTATACTTCTGGGTATAAAAAACAGACAATGCATATCAAAAGAAAGAGAATTATTTCTCTTTCTTTTGATTAAACAACCAGTTCATAAAATCAGGATAATTAAAGGCAGGATTCCAACTGTTATGATCACATCCTACGAACTCGATATATTCAACGCTGGCATCAATAGCCTTCAATGCTTTATAAGCTTCCCGGGAACCTTCAGGTGTTACAACAGAGTCTGTATCACCATGAAAAATACGGAACTTAATTTCTCTTAGTTCTTTTCCAATGCGGACAGGATTTACCGTGCCGCAAATAGGAACTGCAGCAGCAAAGATTTCAGGATAACGAATAACCATATCATAGGTTGCCATTCCACCCATAGAAAGCCCCATTATATAAACACGAAGTTTATCTACCTGTGGCATATCAAGAAAAGTGTCAAGCAAACTTTTCAACGTACGTATAGTAGTGGTGAGTTCCGGATTATCAGGCATCCCAAAAGGTTCTAAAGAATTCGGACGCATTTCATACCCCCAATAATTTTCTGCAGGACATTGAGGTAACAAAATAAAAGCCGGATACTTTTTTCGATTGACAGGATTAAGCCACATTTGCCCCCCATGCTTTAACTGCTTCCGATTATCATTACCTCGTTCACCTGCACCATGCAAGAATAGTACCAATGGATATTTTTCACCCGGCTTCTCCACTTCCGGACGCAACAAACAATATTGCAAAGAATCGCCCTGGGAAGACACATACACCTTTTGCTCATATTCTTTGTAAGAATCTTGCGCTGATACATTTATCAGGCATGACATCCATAACAATATTTGTATGCAAACTATTTTCTTCATATCTATACTAACCATCATTCAATCATTATTAAAATACTCATTATGCCCACTATATGCTTTATTTTTAAAATAATATTATACTCTCATTAAAAAATCGAGTAGGAGGAAAACGAAAGTTTTCTTCCTACTTTCGTTTTCCGACCTCTCACACCACCGTACGTGCGGTTCCGCATACGGCGGTTCTCTATTTTA
>OOBV01000025.1_pt1 | contig 141361 bp, 86 predicted proteins | sample 1671731 | NCBI WGS metagenome assembly OOBV01 (sample SAMN06348186, study PRJEB24527) | human gut metagenome | biome: human gut; feature: ankylosing spondylitis patient; material: feces | host: Homo sapiens | place: China | collected 2015-10
AGGCTTGAACGCCCGATCGATTAAAAATCTGTCTCGCAAAGTGGGGACAGTTCAGCGAGCAACGGTCCGAGGGGCTTCTTTCCCCGCTCGCTGCCGACGTACTTTTCCCAAACCCGCACGTCCACTTTCGAAACGTTGGAGAGACCTCTGACGCCACGTTCCCGCAACGTGTTGTCGCAGAAGCCAAGATTTCCCAGCTTGAACGACACCGCGCCGGGGGAGCGCCCGAGCAACGCGGCGAGTCGCACCACGTCGGGATTCGTGGAACGAAGTTTCCCGAAGGGTTGGGAAAGATAGAGCATCAGAGCGAGTGTCACCTCGTCATCAGACCAGTTGTTCGAAGGTGCCATGGTGCGGTCTCGGGAAGCAACTTGTCCGATTGTAGCCGGACAGACCGGATAGCTCCCCGGCCCGTTTTTTCTCTCCGGGAAAATCCGGAGCTTGTCTCCCCCGGTCCCTGCCGATGGTCGCGTCGGCGTTCTCAGTCATGTGCTCGACGATGTTGCCTGTAATGAGATCCAGCGAAGGAGTGGAAATGCATCTCGAAAGAGGAAGTCTTCCCCATCGGAAAGAATCGCGGTGAAAAGACTCTGCGTGCGTCATCGATCCTGAGAAACTGGATGCGATCTGCACAAGAGAACGTTCCAAGCGCCATGCGGCGGACATTCTTAGGGTTTATCTGCAAGGAAAGAGAAAGTCTATTGGGGGAGACTGGATGTGGCGTGCAGAAGGTAAGAAAAGAGGGGAAACGCCCTTTGATTTCTTTATTTTCTCGATAAGAACCTGGAATTTACAATCTGCACGCGGGGTAGAATGAACATATTTGAGTTACGTATCCTCTTTGTACCGCTATAGGTATTCACTATCATGCTCAGAAAGACAATAACCCCCCCCCCCTCAACGCACACACCGCATAAGCGCTAAGCCTTCGCTGCTTTTCACCGCCATCGGTGCCGCCGTCCTCCTCACCTTCGTCTCAAGCGAAGCCTCCGCCGCAAAAGTTACCGTTAACGGTACGGTCAGCATCAATAACCAACCAATTGCCGTAGAGCCTGCCGAAGAGGTCAGCTTCGGTCAACTCGGCGACGTGGTTCTCGTTGATTACAAGAGCACAAAAGACAATCTTTATGTTTACGACGGAAAGCTGACGATTAACGGATCCTCCATCGACGTTCTGGGCGGCGAAGCGGCTCTCCGCGTCCAACGACCCAACAGTCAGGTGTTCGTCGGTTCAGCCGAAACCGGTCATTTGAAGCTCTCCGGCAAACTGTATGGCGTTTATGCCACCGGTTCCGTAACCGACGGGAGTTCCACGTCGAAAACCGTGTTGGACGCCAAAGAAATTCTTATCGAGAGCCTTCAGGACGTTTCTAAGGACAGCACACCCATAGGAATTTCGGCGATCAAAGAAGCGAATGTGATCGTCGGAGAGCATGCCGAGCGCATATACGTATACAGCAATAAAGAAAATGAGCGCGGCGCGGATCAGCACATCGGCATTCGAGCCGACTCCGGCTCTGCAATCTCATTGGGAGGTAGCGCAACGACATGGGTGGAGGTCAAAACCGCCAACCATGCCGGCACCGCCACCGCCGTTCAGGCCGTGAGCACGACGGATAAAACGTCCTCGGTCACTCTGAACGGATCGAAAATCCAGCTCGATTCTCTGGCAGAGCGTCAAGCCATCGGCGCTTACGCCGGAACGAACAGCGTCGTCAACATCGGAAACTCCAAGAGTTCCATCACGATCAACGCCGTAAATACGGAAGAAGCCGATCCCAATGCTTTGGCCTTCGGGGTTTGGGTTGACAACACGGCCAACTTGAAGAAAAACGGCGGCCAGATGACACTGACCGGCAGTACCATCAACATTTCTGCCGTCGGTGCAACGAACGCCCGCGGCGTCCATGTGGGTTCGAACGACCTCAATCCTGTCGAAAGAGCCAAACTGGTCATCGAAGCCGACAACATCATCATTTCCGCGAACTTCCGTGAGGACGTCGGGCACGCTTCCGGCATTTCGGCCATGAGCGCCGGCGAAGTGGAAGTGACGGGCAATACGACCATCACGGCGGAACAGGCCATTCTCACCCGCGGTGATGCCTCCATCGTCATCAACAAGGACGGCGAACATTCCACGCAAATCACCGGCGACATCGTCTTCGATTACAACGAGAGTTCCGGCACGGGCGTGGACGCCAATGTCGACATCACGCTCGCAGGTGCCAATTCCTTCCTCGAAGGGCAAAGCAAAGTGACCGGGAATCCTCCGGCCGACAAGGGCGAGGTGAAGAATTTCGCCATAGCGGTCCGTGACGGCGGCTCCTGGCGCGTGACGGGCGACAGCTTCGTCAACAAGCTTCGTGTCTTGAATGACGGTAGCGTGGATCTTCAGGAAGATGCGCAAAAGTTCGAAGCCGACGAGCTCACTCTTGACAACGGGGTTCTTTCCACCACGAGTGCGGACCAGGAAATTGCGGTCCAAACCCTGAGTTTGTCGGAGAACGGCGGCACGTTCAATGCCAAGACGGTGCAGAACGAAGACGGAACTCTCACCTCCGCCAAGCTTGTAGCGGAGAAGACCGTTGCTGAGAACGCGTCCATGACGGTCAACTACACGGGCATCAATGCCGACCAAATCACCGAAGAGAATGCGAAGGGACTTTCGGCCGTCTCGGCAACCGGATTGACGACGACCGAATATGTTGCGGAAGGCAACATCCGTGGCGCCTGGACGCGCACCAACGGCGAAGGTGCCGGCTCGTACGCCGACAACACCAAGCTCGAATCCTTCCAGGGCGTGAACGCCTCCGCCCTCGTTCTGTGGCGTAACCAAATCAATCACCTCACGAAGCGCTTGGGCGACGTCCGTCATCAGTCGGGCGACATCGGCGCCTGGGCCCGCGTCTACGGCGGCGAATACGAGTGGGGCGACATGAACCGCGTCGACATGCAGACGACGACCGTGCAGGTGGGCGGCGACGCTCGCGTGGGCGACTGGATCGTGGGCGGCGCCTTCAGCTACTCCGATTCGAGCTACGACCTAGACAACGGCGATGGCGACGGCGATCTGTACAGCCTCGCCGTCTACGGCACGCGCACGTTCGAAAAGGGTTCCTACGTCGACTTCGTGGCCCGCTACGGCTACATCAAGAACGACATCCAGGCCGGCAACATGGGCGTCGACTTTGATTCGAACGCCTTCAGCCTGAGCGTCGAAGGGGGCCACACCTTCAAGTTTATGGAGCGCGCCTATGTCGAGCCGCAGATCGAGGTCACCTACGGCTTCGCGCAGGGCGACGACGTCACGGCTTCGAACGGCGTGAAAATCGAACAGGACGACTACCAGAACCTCATCACGCGCATCGGGTTCCGTACGGGCTTTGACTTCCCGAACGAGGCCGGCACGATCTACGCGCACGCGAGCTACTCGTACGACTTCCTGGGTGAAGCCGACGGCACGGCTTCGCAGAACGGTCTTCGCGCGTCGCTTGACGAAGATCTCGGCGGCGGCTGGATGACCTACGGCATCGGCGGTCAGTTCCGCATGGGCGAAAGTACGTTTGCCTACGGCGAACTCGAACGCTCGACGGGCGGCGACGTCGACAATCCGTGGGCCTTCAACGTCGGTCTGCGTCATCTCTTCTAATCACGGAGTCAGGACTCGATGACCGCAAGGCACCGGGTCCGCTCACGACTCTCGGCCCTTCGTTCCTTTTCGGAGCGAGGGGCTTTTTTCGTCTCCGTATAATGTGTAGACCTCCCAACCCTTTCTCCCGACTCCCATGCGGCCCGCTTCGTCCCTCGCGCTTCTTCTCCTGACCGGCCTCCTTGCCGCGGGCTTGGCGCGGGCTGAAACCGAAACGCCTTCTCTCGAAACGTCCGAAGCCGCCGCCGTGACCGACGTCACGGTCGGAATCGTCGACACCTTCAATCCGCGCTTCTTCATCGACACCTACACCCCGCTCATCGAGCGCCTCAAGGTGCGCTATCCGCAGTACCGCTTCACCACGGTCGAATTCCCGCGGGGCGAACCGATCGATTCCACGCGCTTGGGCGCCAACGGCTTCGTGATTTTGTCGAGCGGCGACGCCGTGCGCGAGAGCGAACTCGATCTGCAGCAGATCGCGACGCGCCGCCGTGCGGACCGCAAGGCGGCGGACCGCTCGGTCGGGGCGGTTTTTCTCGTCCGTGCGGGCAGTGCGCTTAAAACCCTCGCCGACCTCAAGGGCCGCTCCGTCGCGACGACCGATCCGAACGCCTTTGAGGGAAGCGCCGTCCCGAAGGGCGAGTTGGCCGAACAGGGGGAAGACCCGGACGAATTCTTCGGCGAGATTGTCTACACCGAGTGGAATTACCCCGACGTCCTGCAGATGGTGACGCTCGGCATGACCGAAGTCGGGATTTTGTCGACCTGCGAGTGGGAGGACGCGGTGGCGGCGGGCGTCGTCGGAGCCCATGAACTTCGGATCGTCAACGACCGCACGGCGCCGGGCGACCGATGCCGCCGTTCCACCGCGCTCTATCCGGACCTGATGCTCGCGGCCCTTCCGACCGCCTCGCCCGAAGTGGTGCGCGACATTACGATCGCGGTCCTGACGCAGCCCGTGGACGAAGGGGGCTACGACTGGATCTCGAACACCAATCTTACCGACGTGCGCAATCTCTACCGAACGCTGCGCGAAGGGCCCTACGCCTATCTTCGCGACTGGTCCGCGGCGGGCCTCTGGCGGCGCTTTCATACGGAAATCGCGCTCGGCGTCTTTGCGCTCCTTCTCGTTACCGTGCACATCGTGCGCGTCAATCTGCTCGTTCGGCGCCGCACGCGGGAACTCCAGCAGGCTTCGGCCGCCAGGGAAAAGGCGGCGGAGGCGCTGCGGGAGAGCCGCGCGCAGCTCGAGCGCCTCGAGCGCGGCGCCACCGTGACGCAGCTCTCCGCCATGTTCGCGCACGAAGTGAAGCAGCCGGTTACGAACGCCGCCAATTATCTGAACGCCCTTCTGCTCATGAAGGAGCGGGGCCTGCGCGATGAATCGCGCGAGGAATCGGCCTTCCGCAGGGCCTTGTCCGAAGTCTATCGGGCGGCCGACATTCTCGACCGTGTCCGCGCGGCCTTGAAGCGAGAAAGAACGAAGTTCGAGCGCTTCGACCTCGCCGAACTCCCCGCCCGGGCGCTTCGCCACAGCAAGGCGAAGAAGGCCGGCATTCCCGTCGAATGCGTCGGACTTGAGACGCCCGCCTTCGTGTCGGGCGACGCGATGGAGCTCGAGCTCGTCCTCGTCAATCTCCTCAACAACGCGGTCGACGCCCTGACGCAGGCGAAGACCGTGGATCCCCGCATTCGGGTGTCGCTTCAGTGCGAAAACGACACGGCGCTCCTGCGCGTAGAGGACAACGGTCCGGGCGTCCCGCCCGAGCGCCTCGTGAAGCTTGGAAAGCCCGTTCTCTCAGAGAAGCCCGAAGGTTTGGGCTTCGGACTCGCGATCGCGGCGAGCCTCGCGGAAGCCCACGGCGGACGATTGCGCTTTGAGGCGACGGATCCTTCAGGCCTCGCCGTAACGCTTTCCGTGCCGCTCGATCGTACGCCCGACAGCAAGGAAACCGAATCATGAAAGTAAAGCAGCCTCCTCTCATTCGCCTCGTCGACGACGATCCCACGGTCTGCGAGTCGCTCGCCTTCGTTTTGGAAGTGGCGGGTCTGCAGGTGAAGGGCTATTCGAGCGCGCTCGACTTTCTCGCCTGGGACGACCGCGAACGCGAAGGCTGTCTCCTTCTTGACGTGCGCATGCCCGAGATGACGGGCTTGGAACTCCAGCGGCGCCTACGCACCGAAGGCATCGACCTTCCGATCGTCTTTCTTTCCGCGCACGGCGACATCGAGATGGCGCTTCGCGCCGTGCGGGAGGGGGCGGTCGACTTTCTCGTGAAGCCTCCCCGTCCGGAAACACTCATTCCGACCCTGCAGAAGGCCTGCGAACGCCATCGGGAAATCCGGCGTCTGAAACGCGAACGGGACGAGTATGAAGCCGTCTGGGCGACTCTCACGGAGGGCGAGCGCGAAACGGCGCAGCTCGTCGCAAAGGGCCTCACGAACAAGGAGATCGCGGGCGTTCTCGACATCTCCGAAGAGGCGGTGAAGAGCCGCCGCAGCGCCATGCTCGGAAAGCTCGACGTGCGAAACGCCGTGGAGGTGGCGGACTTTCTTCGCGAGCTCGAACGCCTTGCCGCCGCCCTGAGCCCCGGCGCGGGAGGTGCGGCATGACGATCGGGCGGCGAACGGTTTTGCAGGGACTTGCGCTTCCCTTCGCGTGGACCTTCGGGATGGGGTCGGCCCGGGCGTTCTGGCGCCGCGAGTTCGACGTCCTCGTCGTGGGCGCGGGCGGCGCGGGCCTCGCCGCGGCCGTCGCGGCGGCGGAAGAGGGCGCGTCGGTCCTGGTGCTCGAGAAGGAGGCGGCGATCGGCGGAAACACCTTGCGGGCGAGCGGGCTCTTCAATGCCGCGGATCCCGAGCGGCAGGGGCCGATGGGCGTCGAGGATTCGGTTGCGTGGCACGCAGAGCAGACGATCGAGTCGGGCGGCGGGCGAAACGATCCGGACGTCGTCCGGCGCTTTGCCGAAGAAGCGCTCCCGACGATTCACTGGCTCGAAGGCATGGGCATACGCTTTCTTCCCGAAACGCAGACGACCTGGGGCGCCGAATGGCCGAGAGGGCACAAGCCCTTTTTGCCGCGGGGGTCTTCCTACATCCGCACGCTCTCGGGGAAGCTTCTCGAGTCGGGCGGCGAAATCCGAACCAAAACGGCTGTGCGGGATCTTCTCAGGGATGAACGGGGCCGCATCACGGGCGTCGTGACGACGGAGGGCGTCGAGATCCGCGCGAAATGCGTGGTGCTCGCGTCGGGCGGCTACGGTGCGAACCCGAACTTGCTCAAGCGCTGGGCGCCCGCCTGGGCGGAATTGCCCACCGACAATGCGCCGGGCTCGACGGGCGACGGACAGCTCGCGGCGGAGCGCGCGGGGGCGGCGCTTGTCAATCTCGAGGTCGTGCAGGCGGTGCCGGGCGTGCGCAGGGGACAAACGCATGCGGTGCGGCTCGATTTGGACGTCGGGGCCTGCATTCTGGTGGACGCCCGAGGCGAGCGGCTCGTCGAAGAGGACGGCTCCCGCCGGGCGCTCGCCCTTGCGATCCGAAGTGCGGTCGGAGGCCGCGCCTACACCGTGACGGACGACCGCGGCGTCTCGTCCTACGACCTCGTTTCGCAAAAGGACATCTACCGGGGCCTGCAGACGGGGGACGCCTTTCGCGCGGAGACGCTCGAAGCCCTCGGCCGGAAGGCGGGAATTCCCGCGGGGGCGCTGCGGCGCACCGTCGAAGCCTTCAACGGCGAAGCGGAGAAGAAGTTCGGAAAGTGCGGCCGCGTCGTCTGCCGAAAAATCGAGACGCCTCCCTTCTGGGCGGCGCCCGTCTACCTCAATCTTCATTCGACGCTCGGGGGCGTGCGCATCACGTCCGAGGGCGAGGTGCTCGACCGGGAGGAAAAGGTCCTGCCGGGGCTTTATGCGGCGGGCGAAATCGTCGGAAACGTGCACGGAGCGAACCGCATCGGAGGAAACGGCATCGCCGCCGCGATCACCTACGGGCGCATCGCGGGCCGTTCGGCCGCCCGCGCAGCCCTTCGCCGCTTACGGTCTTTGTGCGGCGCGCGGCCGTAGGTCGGGAGCCGCGATGGAACACAAAATTGTGAATTTGTCAAGAGGCGCTCGGGGGTGGGCGGGGCGGTTTCCGGGCGGGAAAATGGCGTCATCGGACGGCGGTTCGGACCGTATGAATCCCGTCTTGAGACTCTTCGCAAAAATGTAAGGAGAAAAACCATGAACGCCACTTCCCGTCGTTCCTTCTTCAAGCAGGCGACCGTCGGCGCCCTCGGCGTCGCCGCCGCCACCAAGACGGCGATCGCCGCCGCGGCCCCGGCCGCGCAGTACGACCTCATCATCATGGGGGCGGGCTGCGGCGGTCTCGTCTGCGCCGTGCGCGCCGCGCAGAACGGCTTGAAGCCTCTGCTCATTGAAAAGATGTCGATGCCCGCGGGCAACACGATCTACGCCGCGGGCTTCATGCTCGGCGTGCACACCGCCCAGCAGAAGGGCGTGAACGACGCCGACAGCGTCGACGCCTTCTACGAAGACATGATGAAGGTATCGCAGGGTAAGGGCGACAAGGCTCTCACCCGCAAGATCGCCGAAGACTGCGACGCCATGATGGGCTGGCTCGCCGACTACGTCGGCGTCAAGTTCTCGAAGCCCGCCAAGCTCGTCTGGCCGATGCTCTCCCGCGCCCACCTCGTTCTCGGTGAAGTGAAGCCGGGCGGCGGTCAGCTCGCCAAGGACCTGATGGCCAAGGCCAAGAGCCTCGGCGTCGAAATGCGCTTCAACACGAAGGGCATTGCGCTTCTTACCGACGAAAAGACGGGCGCCGTCACGGGCGTTCGCGTCAAGGACAAGAAGGGCCTCTCCGATGTCCACGCCAAGTACGGCGTCGTCCTCGCCACGGGCGGCTTCTCGGCCAATCAGCAACTCGTCACGCAGTACATCGGCTCGGCCGGCGCCAAGATGCCGATCCGCGGTTCGCGCATCATCATGGGTGAAAACATCCGCCTCGTCGATCCGCTCTTTGCGAAGGTCGTCAACGTCGACCAGTATCACTGCGGTCCGATTCACGGTCCTACGGGCGCCAACCCGCTCAACATCGTGAACAACGGTATCTGCGTGAACCGTCAGGCCGAACGCTTCATCGACGAAGGCCAGACCTACGTGCAGATGTCGCGCGACGTCGCCGCGATGACGCCCGACAACTGGGCCTTCATGGTTTGCGACCAGAAGGCGCGCGAAATCCCGATTCTGAAGCCCGACTTCGCGTCCTACGAACGCGCCAAGGCTCCGATCTACACGGGGAACACCATTGAAGAAGCCGCCGAGGCGGCTGGTCTCGATCCCGCGAAGCTCGCCAAGACCGTGGCCGACTACAACGCCGCCGTCAAGGCCGACGCCCGCGCGAAGCTTGTGCCGACGAACACTCTGCCGAAGGCTCCCGTGATCGACAAGGCTCCCTTCTACATCGTTCCGTTCCAGGGCGGCATGACGGCCACCTTCGGCGGTCCGCTCATTGACGTGAACGGGCGTGTGCGGGATACGGAAAATCAACCGATCCAGGGACTCTTTGCCATCGGCAACGCCGCGGGCGGCATCTTCTACGACAACTACGTGGGCGGTGCGCAGTTGACGGGCGCCGCGGTCTTCGGAATCGCCGTCGCCGACTACGTCAAGGGACTGAAGAAGTAAGCCACCGAGGCCTTCTCATAATCGATCGAAAGAAGAACGGGCGGAGTTCCTGAGCGGGGCTCCGCCCGTTTGTCGTGTCGGTCCGGTGGTTTGGAAGGTCGTTCGACGGTATCGGTCGGGATGATCGGATTTTCAGACCGTTTTCTTTGTTTTGAATGCGCGTGTTGTCCGACTGCGACTCCTGTGAAGATCCGCAATTTCCGGTGAAAAGAGATCGATTCGTAATCCGTAACGAGACCCCAGAGTTTCCCTGAGTGCCGCGGGCGCGAAAGGTCGGAATTTCGAAACACACAAAGAAATGGAGTCGCCCAAACGAACACTGCGGGAGGGAAGGTTGAACGAGATGTTCCGGAGTTTTCTTGAATTAGAATTCGGCTAACTCTCCGATAGCTGTAGTCAATGACGGAATCTTTCCCTTCCGGCGGGCGATGGACAAAAAGATTTTTGTTACCATGCCGTAGCCTTGAAGGGGCCTTCCCTTGCCGCATTCAAATCGACCGGAAGACGCAAAAACGACCTCGTTCTTCGCCGATGCGAATGTCTTCGCTGCGCCGCAGCGAGACCGCGGCACACTTCGGATCGGGCCCCGGGAGGATCATTCCGCATGTCAGACCGGCCGACAGGGGAGATCGGCGAACCGGGTTTGCGCGGTCTGTTTTCCTCTTCGATTGTCCCGGCATGACGCTTCAGCGTTGCGCCGGGTTTTCCGTTTCCTCTCCTTCATTTTTTTCGGTCACTCGCCGCCCGTTCGCTGCATGGAGGACGAACGTGCGCACGGCGCCGCCGGGACGTGCCGTCTACTCCGCACTCCCTCGTGAGACCGACCGGTCCGCAAAGACCGTTTTGCCTTCTTTCGTCGTGCGGCTTACGCCGCCCGGCCTCTCCTCCGCGCTTTCTTTTCGGTGTTCCGACGCGCGGCTTTTGCCGTGCGTCTTCGCCGTGAAGTTCTGATTCGCCGTCGGGGCGAAGGAGCGTTCACGCCCGGTCCTTCGACGTCGACACCCGATATTGTCCGTGTTGCTTTCGTATGAACAAAACCTTTCGATCCATCTTCAATCACGTCACGCAAACCTTCACCGCCGTGTCCGAGCGGCAGCGCGCCCGCGGCAAACGTGCCCGAAGCGCCGTGAGCGCCGCGGTCGGCGCGGCGATTCTTGCCGCGTCCGGGGCCTCGACGGCGGCTGAAATCGGGCAGGATCCCGTCAACGTCCTTTGGGCAGAGGGCGGCACCATTCGGCTCTGGGCCTCGGACGGCGTGCAGCATCCGAACTATCTCAACACGGCCTTTTACCTCGGTTCGACGATGTTCGAACTCTTCGAAGACAAGGCGGGATCGCGCTGGTACGAAAGCCTGGCGATCGAGAATCCCTTGTCCGCCTACACGCTCGAACTCACCGACCGCGGGGCTTCGCTCGACGTCACGCGGGACACCTCTTTGCTGTTGAGCCACTCCACCGGATTCGCGCAGCAGATCGTGTCGGTCGAAAACGGGATCGAGTTCGGAGAAGGCGTGGACGGAAGCGACTTCAATGTAGGCATTCGTCATGCCGACCGCACGCAGAACGAAACGTTCACGCAGTCCTTCGTGGACGCGGAGAACCGGAAGATCGGGACGGCGACCTACTCCGTCGGGGCGGCCGCGTACGAAAGTCTTCATTCCTACTTCGGGGACCGTTTGGAGGACGTCGACGGATTTCAGTTCGACGAGACCGGCGTCGCACTGACGGAGAACGGCATTTGGATGCTCTCGCTTTTGGAATCGCTCAACGTCGACGCCGGCCGGGAGCTCAAGATCGACGTCGCCGCCGACGAGGGCGGGACGCCGTCCTACTGGTTTGCGAAAACCTTCGGAGAGGGGGGGCTCCTCTTCGAAGGCGCGGGGCGCGACGAGTCCACCGTCGTCTTCGACTTTCTCGATCAGTCCAAGGATCCGAGTACGGACGGCACCTACAACTACTACACCGGCGCAACCACGCTTCGAAACGTCACGGCCGTTCTCGAAAAGCGCCAGGCCTTCGGCCGCAGCACGGACATTACGCTCGAGAATGCCCGGGTGGAAGTGGCGGCGCTCGGAGCCTGGGCCGACGCGGGGGACGTGAAGCTCACCGCGGATAATTTCCGCGACGAGGCTTCCCGAGTCTTTGCGCCGGTCCTGACGATGAAGAATTCCCGGATCGACTATACCTACGCGTATTCCGGGGGCGACAAAGAGGCCAGGGACCAGCATCTCTACGTTCACGGCGACGCTCTTTTCACGGGCGACAACACGCTGACGGGGTCGCATCCCGAATTCTTCTTTGCGGTCTACGACGACCTGGAAATCGACGGCACGCTCCGTCTCGTGCGGACCGGCGCTACGGGCGCGGAAGGAGAGTTCGAGCGCGCCAACTTCAAGGTGCACGGCTCGGCGACGCTTACGCGGGGCGATGCGCTCCAAGGCTTTAAGGAACTGCATTTGGGCGAAACGCTCACCTTTGACGGGGCCGGCCGGGAGGCGGAGGACTTTGACGACTACGACCGTTTCCTGATCACTGCGGCGGGCATCAACTCCAACGACAAGGAGAATCGGTACACCGACTTTCAAAAGGTGACCGTCGAAAATGCGAGTCGTCTGGAGTACGGCGATCAGAGCATCCACACGCTCGCGACCGACGTGGTCGGAGGGAGCGTCCTCGTTGCGTCCGCTTTGGTCTACGACCGGCAGTTCGGCCGGGATCTCACGATCAAGGAGAGCAGCTACGTCTACGTGGAGGGCGTCAACGAGCGACCGGACGGGGAAAAGGACGTGCTTCACCTCGAAGGGCTGGCGCTCCACGGCGACGGCGTCTTCGTGGCGCGGGGCGAGGGCGCCGACACGCGGCTCACGCTGGCGGACGACATGAAGTTTTTGGATTTCGAGGGGTGGATTCGCGCGGAAAACCTCACTTTCGTCCTGACGCCCCGAGAAGCCGACCTCTTCACCAAGGAAAAGGCCAACGGCGTCTCCGTGGGCGGCAACGGCGTTCTTCGACTCAAGCCGCAGGCCAATCAAACGATCCGCCTCGAAAAGTTCGGATTCGCGCGCTACGACAACGACGCGGGCGTGCAGGCGGGCGTGCTCGATCTGACCGCCTTCAACTTCAAGGGTAGCGGAAACGACGAGATCGCCCTCAATCCCGCACTTTCGGTGACGGACCTCATCGTCAACGTGGCCGGGACGGTCGTGGTCGACGCCAAAAATATTCGTCTTCCGGACAACACGGATTCCGTGGGCACGGAGGGCGGGAGCGTGCTCGACTACGACAACGCCGACGACGCCCTCGGGACGCTGCTCATCAAAGCCGAAAACGTGGACGCGGACGCCGACAACATCCATCTTCAGATCAACAATCTCGACGACGAGAACGATCGCGTCAACCGGCACGACATCAAGAACAGGGGCTCGACGGTTGCGGACGGCTACTGGGGGTACGACACCGTTTTGCGCACCGAAGCGTCCGACGGTCGTCCCGCGGGTCTTTATCTGGGCTACCTCCTCACGCGCATCGACCTTCGGGAAGGCCTGAACGAGCAAGGCGAAACGGTCTGGGCGGAGGGCGACGAAGACCGGTGGCTCGGGGTCAATCTGGACCTCGGCGCCGCGTCGGACCACATTCTTTCCGCCCAAATCACGGGGGTCGGACGCCTCAACGTCATCGCGGGCGGGGCGGATGCCGACAACCGCCTCATCCTCACGAACGTCAACAACACCTTCCGGGGACTCGTCGACGTGGGCGAGAACGCAACGCTCGTGCTGTCGGCCGCAAACGCCCTCGGCACGGCGGCGAAGGACGCAGCCGCGGGGGGACGCGGCACGACGCTGCGGCTTCAAAAAAACGCCGATTTCGCCATGGCCTGGATCGACGGTCTCGCTTCGCAGGGCGACCGCTATACGCAGATGCTCGAAGCGATCGAGTTCCTCGGGCAAGATGAGGGGGGCAACACCGTGACGCTCAACGGCAATGCGCTCACGGTACTCGATTCCGTTCGTTTCATCGAGGGCGCGCGGCTCCTCGCCGCCGACGCTTCGCTCGACGAAGAAGACCGAACCCAGGCGAAATCCGATGCGCTCCTGCGCCTCGTCGAGGGCGGGACGTTTGAAGACGTCTCGACGCTCAACGGCTATGAAGGGCGGCTCGCGCTCGGTTCTTCGGGAAGCGGTGCGGCCGAAGGCCGCGTGGTCGTTCGTGACGACGACGGCTCGACCCTCGAGCGCCTTCGCCTCGAAGGCGACGGACTCTTCGACGTCGAGACGAACGCCGATTTTGCCGGGGGCGGAAGTTTCACGAACTACCGCGGCACGCTCGGCGTAGGACTGGCCGCCGCGGGCGCAGAGGCCAAAGAGGCCCCGCGGCTTACGGTCGGCGGCACGCTCGGACTCGGCGCGACGACGCTTGCCGTCGGTGCGGGCGAACTCCATGTTTCCGATGCGACGAGCGCCGCCCGACTCGACACGGGCGTGACTTCGGAAGAGGGCGCGGCTTTGAGCCGGCCCGAGAACGGTCCGGTTGCCTCGACCCTGCATTTCGCGGTCACGGATCTTTTCGACGAGTCGTGGAAGGAGGGGCTGACGCTTTCGGGCGGTGCGGACATCGCGAAGGGTACGGAACTGGCGCTCGATTTGTCTGGCGTCGGCACCGTGGACGCTCCCGTCGAGAATCTTGCGGACCTTGCTACGGGCACCATTCTTCTTCATGACGGAAAGGCGGCGCAGGTGACCCTGATCACGACGTCCGACGAAACGATCGAAAACGCCGGACTCGTCTGGAAGGATGCGGAGGACGCGTCCCGCACCCTGAAGTACGGTGTTGCGGGCACGGATCGAAGTTACGCCCTGGCCGAAAGCGTCATCGTGTCCGACGAGAAGACGCTCGGTCTCTCCACCCGCGTCGTGCGGGTGCATGCGGCCGAAGGCGAGACCGTGACCTTCTCGCGCACGACATCGGACGACAGGGAAACGCAGACGCTTTCGGCGTGGCTCACCGGGGAAGGGACGTTCAAGCTCGAACGCGGCACCCTGCGCGTTTCGGGCGGCGAAACCGGAAACGAAGAAAACGCCAATCGATACGGCGGTTTCAGCGTGGCGTCGAACCTTGCGAAGCTCGTCTTTGAAAAGGATCAGATTTTCACGGGCGAGAGCAAGTGGAACGGGGCGGTAAGCGCCGCGGAGGACGTAAGTCTTCGTCTCGTAGGCGCCTCGATCGACGCGCTTCGATCCTCCGTCACCGACTTCCGCGGCACCTGGGTGCTCGCTGGAGAGAAAGACGACGCCTCGGTCTTTGCCTACCGCTGGGACGACGCCTACGGAACGGCCAAGGAGAATCTTTTTGCGGCGGACGCCGCCTTCGTCGCGGAAGGCTCGATGAACCGGATCGAACTGCAGGTGGACGGTTCGCGAACCTTCAATACGGCCGTCCTTTCCCAAGACGGCGGTAGCGCCGCGCTTCGTCTCTCCGGCTTTGAAAACGGGGCGGCGAACGACCGTCTCACGCTCTCCGACGCGGGCGGCGTCGACCGCAGCGCGCTCACCGCCTTCGAAATCGAAGCGGGCGCCGCGCTCGCGATAGAGGGCGATGCGGGCGACGTGCTCGACACGAAACACTGGGCCGATGAAATCGCCGTTTCCGGTGCGGGCACGTTCGAGCTCGACGGCGTCGCGGCCGAAAGCGGACGCTTCGTCTTTGACGAATACGTCTCTTCCGGCGAGGCGGCGAGCGGTCCGCTTCTCCTTCGTTTGACAAACGGTGCCCAATACGGCTTTGCCAGCGACGCGCTCGACATCGACCTTTCGCTCGGAAGGGATTCGCGTCTTCTCCTCGCCAACGTCGCCGGGGCGGAAGGCTCCCCCTCCGAGACGCGCGTGCACCGCTTCGACTGGGCGGGCGAACTCTGCGTCGATCTCGGCAAGGCGGACCTGCGAAACGCCCAGCTTCACGTCGACGGTCTTCACGTCCGCGAGGGCGCTTCGATTTCGCTCTCCCGGGACGATCTGGAGTCGGCGCTGCGCGCAGAGCGCCCCGCGCTCGCGCTCGCGCTCGACGACGGCGACGCACTTTGGCTCGTCGCTTCCGATACGGAAGTGACGTACGAGAATACCATCGGCGGGACGGCGGATCTTCCCGAAGTGATGATCACGGACGGTTCGGACACGGCGGCGCTTTCGGGAGAAACGACGGTCGGTCTGGCCGAGGGCGTGACGGGAACCTTCACGACGGAGGCGGTCGACCAAATCGGTGCGAAGCACGGACTTGCGGTGGAAAACCGACTCGTGAAGGCCGCGTTCTCCGAGGAAGGCCGACTCGAGCTCGAGGGTTCGGGAACGGGTTCGCTTTGGGACGCCGACAACAGTTGGCGCGACGTGGACATCCTGAGCAAGGTCGAAGGGGCGGGAGAAATGCTCGTCTCGAACACGGTGGGGCTCTTCCTCGGGGAGGGGACGAACTACAGCGGCCGCGTGGATCTTGAGAAAGGAGCCGCCCTCACCCTTTCTGGCGCTTCCTTCGGGGGAGCGACGGTGGCTTTTGCCGGGGACGCAACGTCTTCGCTCACCCTATTGAGCGATCAGCGACTTCGTCTGGAAGGCGCTTCGGGCGGTTCGATGACCTTGGGCGCAGACGCCGACGGAGCCGTCACGGTTACGCTCACGGGGGCGAGCACGCTCGGCACGCAAGGGCACTTTACGCTCTCGGGCCGGGGCGAAGACGCCCTCGTTCTCGCCGACGGCGCGCGCGTCACCGTGGGAGGCGCCTCTTCGGCGCTCGCGGACTACGAAGGCTTTTGGATGCTCGGAGCGGGCGCTCGTCTCGTTTTGCGGGACGACGAGGGCTCGGGCGCGACGTCGATCGATCGGGTGTACGAAAACGCCGCCCTCTCTCCGCTCGTCGAAGCGGACGATCCTTCGTCGGGAAGCTCGGTCGAAGCCGACGCTTCGGGCGCACTCGTTCTGGCGTCCGGGCGCTATGTCCTTGGGGCGGGCGCCGGTTGGGGAAGCCGCTTCGGCGGGACGGTCTCGCTCGGAATCGATCCGGACGGCGCGGCCTCTGCGCTGTCCGTCGCGGGCGCTCCCGAACTTACGATCGAGGGCTGGGAGGGCGTCTTTGCGAACAGGCTTCTCGGAAGCGAAGACGCGACGCTGCGGCTCGCCGGGAACGACGACTCGAAGGCGACGCGGCTCGTTGTGGCAAACGACAACGCAGAGGCCTTTGCGGGGACCTGGCGCGTCGGGGACGAGAGCCGTCTCGTAGTCGACGGTGCGCAGATCGGCGGAACCGTCTCGCTCGAAGCCTCGGGGTCGCTCGAACTGCAGGGCGGCGCGGAAACGTCCACGGGATCCTGGCTCCTTTTCGGAAACGCCGTGACGACGGAGGGCGAGAAGAAGGCCGCCGATACGGCGATTCTCGTTACGGAGGGCTATGTCGACGCCCGCGAATCCGCAGAACTTTCGGCCTCTGAGATTCGGATCGGGTCGGGCGCCGGACTGATGGTGAGCGACCTTGAACGGGTGCGGACGGACGTCGTGACGCTCGACGGGCTCTTCTACCTCAATGCCGAGGGTGCGGCGGGCGAGAACGCTCCGGCGGCGGACGACCCGCTCGTGGTCAACGGCCTGTCGCTTGCCGTCTCCGGCTCGACGAAGGACGGGGCCGGCAGGGACGAGCGCGTCTTTCAGATCGCCGCGGGCGAAGGTCGCGAGGTACGCTTCGGAGACGATTTCCTGACGGACGACTTCGTCGGAAAGGTGCGTTTGGTGAGCGGAACGATCCGGCACGCGCCGCACGGGGCCGACGGGAACTTTGCCCGTCTTTTCGAAGAGGAAGACAATCTCACGCTCGCCGTAAGCGGCGAAGCGGTCTTCGAAATCGCCGGAGGCTCCGAGACGGTGAACCTTCCCGGCGGCTTTGCGTGGGAGGCGCTCGATCCGGCCGACGCCGGGACGCCCGTCGTCGGAACGAAACCCGCGGCGACGGCCGGCATTCTCGACGTGACGGGGTTCGTGCCGACGGCGAACGGCGCTTCGCCGCAGCCCGCTCTCACGACGACGTCGCTCTCCCTTCACGGCGGCACGGGGCTGATACGACTCGACCTCGATCAGTGGAAGGAGGGCATCGACGTGCCGCAGTCCGTGACGGACGCGGCGCAGGCGGAGGTCTACGAGTCGCTCCTTGACCTCGACGACGCGGGCGAAGGAAAGTGGATCGTCAAGGCCGGGCAGGTGACGGGAAGCGGCACGCTTTTGCTCGTCGACGAAAACGGAGACGCCCTCGAGGGCGTTCATCAGGAAGCGGCCGTGCAGGGCGGTCTTGCGACCGGTCACTGGAACTATTCGGCGCAGTTCGTGAATACGGAGGACGGGGCCTCGGAAGGGGGCGTTCTCCTCGGCTACGCCCTCACGCGGCTCGATCTGCAAAATGCCGGCGCCGATCAGGACGCCGTGCGCTTTACGGCCGGGAAAAACGGTGAATTCCAAGCCTGGATTACGGGCGAAGGGAAAATCGCCGTGGAGGCCGACACGGTCCTCTCGCACGAGCGCAACACCTTCTCCGGACTGGTGACGGTGGATTCGGGCAAGACGCTCGCCTCCCAAAACCACTACACCCTCGGCGGCTCCGTGATCGAACCGCGCGCCGCCCGAGGGAATCGGCTCGTCGATCTGGTGCTCGAAGAAGGCTCGCGGTTCGTTCTCGGGGACGAAAGTCACGCGTACGTCGAGCGCCTCGGCCTTCTCCATGCGGACGATAAGAGCACGGTGAACCTTCACGGAGGAACGCTCACGCTCGCGGGCACGTACGCAAACGAAGCGCACCGGAACGCCGCGCCTTCCGGAGAGCCGTTCTCCGGGGAGACGGGCAGCGTCTTTGCCGCGGGGTCCCGACTCGCGTCGAACGAAAAGGCTACCCTGGCCGTGGAGGGGCGCGCGGTCTTTGCGGATGCCGCGGGGACGCTCGCCGACTTCCGCGGAACGCTCCGGGTGCTCTCGGGCGGCGTTCTCACGCTGGAGGAAGACGGAACGCGCGGGACGCCCGCGAAGGCGGAGGATCCCTTCCGACTCGGGCGCCTGACGTCCGTTTCGAAGGACGGGGCCGACCGTCCGATCGTCGAAGTCGGTCTCGACACGGTCCTCGGGGACGTTTCGGGCTATGCCGGTCTCTACGACGTGACGGCGGGCAAGACCCTGACGCTCGACGCCGACACGCGCTGGACGGCGGCCGGCCGCCCGGACGGTCCGGCGTCGCTCCTTCTGCGCGAAGGCGCGGTCTTCGACGCTTCGGCCTACGGTTCGGTACGCGCGACGGGCCGCGCCGAAGGACCGGCGCTGAAGATGGAGACGGTGGAGGCGCAAACGGGGAGCACCCTGCGGCTCGGCACGGTCGCGATCGGAAGCGGCTTCGCCTCGGGCGCGATCGACGTCGCCGAAAAGGGGACGTTCGGGGAGGACGTCACGATCGAGGTGACGGTCGATCCGAACGTCGTGCTCGCCGACGCGCTACTGGCGCTCGACACCGGCAAGACCGCCACGCTCGTAAGCGGCGTCCTCGAGGAACCGAAAAACCCCGTCCGCGTCGACGTCGCGGTGGCGGGGGATCGGGACGGGGACTCCTTCTTTGCGGAGGAAAACCTCCACCTCGGCGCCCTGCAGCAGACCGACGAACGGGGCGGGGTCGAGACGATCGGTTCGGTCGTCTACCGCGCCGAATACGACTATCGTTCGGACGGGGCGGGCGCCGAAAACGGTCTGCTGGGACTGAAGTTCACGGCGGAATCCGTGCGGCTCGACGCGGGACGGTTCTGGCGCCTCGATGCGACGGGCATGACGGGCGGGCACGCCGACGAAACGCTCTCGCTCGACATCAACGCGGCCGGCGAAGCCTCGGGCGGACTGATCGTGACGGCGGCGGGGACGAATCGGGGCACGGTGTCGCTCGACGGGAACGCCTATCTCGAACATCTGACGGTGGGCGAGGGGGCGGCCCTCGCCATGAAGGACGGCCGCCGGTTGGTGCTCTCCTCGTCGAAGACGGGCGAAGAGACGGCGAGCGTCGTGCACGGACAACTGCTCTTCGGCTCCTCCGCCGGAACCCGTTCGGACGCGGACGCCGACCAGGCGCCCGACCTCCTCGTCGACGCGACCGAGCTCGAATTCCGAGCCCTTCAGGAAGAAGCGGCCGGGGTCGTGCGGCTCGAGAACGACGGGGCGCTCGTCTTCTCCGGCATCCGTGCGGAATCGAACGACGGCGCAGGCCGCGGCGAACTCTACGGCTCCGATCGCCTGGAAGTGCTCGGGGGCGGCCGCGTGGTCCTGGAAAACACGACGGGCTCGTGGACGACCGACATCGTGCACGCCGTTCCGGACGGGACGCAGGAAGGCGGCGCGGAAACGGGTCTCGTCATGTCCGTTCTCGGCCGTTCCGATCTCTTCCTCGACGTGGAGGACTTTTCGGGGCTCGATCGACTCGTGATCGGCGGCGAAGCACGCGGCGCGGACGTGCGCGACGGCGCTTCTTCGGGGCGCCCCCGTGAAACCGCCCGCGTGACGGTCGCCTCCACGAACGGCATCGCCATCGGCGCGCAGGACGGCGTCACGCTCGAAATCGGAGAAAACGGCGTCTACTACAACGAAGTCACCGTCACCGAGGAGAGTCCGACGCTCATCGAAGGGTGGCTCGGCGACGTCGAAGGTACGGGACGCTTCGTGATCGACGCGAGCTACGAAGACTCGGTGGACAATCCCGGCGATCACTTCTTCCGCCTCTACGAGTCGGGGTCGTCGGACTTTCGCGGCACGGTCGCCTTCCGGAACATTTCCGGCGTCGTCGACGGTCTCGAGGAAAGTCGCGGCGCGCATACGAATCTCGCCGGGAAGACGACGCTCGAAGCCTGGGAGAACGCGACGCTTCTCGTCCTGGGCGACGAGGCCGAGTTTGCCGGCATTCGCCTCGCGACGGCGACTTCCGTGCTCGACCTCACGAAGGGGTTGGGAGACGGCGCCGACGCCTTCCGGGTGCTCGACGACGCCGTGATCCGGACCGACGACGGCTACGGGAAGACCGTGAACTTCGTCCGAATGGCCGAAGACGGGGTCTTCTCGTTTGCGGGCGGCGCGCAGGTCGCCGTCACGGCCGAGAGCGTGAAGATCAACGCCGAGAGCATCAATCGGCACAATACGCTTCAGGACGGAGAGTCGCTTGCGGCGCTCCTTGAGAAGAACGAAAAAGACTTTACGCACCGGTTCTTCCAGTTCCTCGATGGTCGATACGAAGGAAACGCCAACGACCTGAGGGTCGTCGACGAAAACGGGAACGATCTCGCCGAGGCGGGCGACGTCGAACTCAACTACTACGATGAAGACGGGAATCGTCTCGTCGCCTTCCACGGGGGGCTCGGCGTGGTCGCCGGGGAAACGGAGGGCGAGGACCTCTGGGTCGGACAGACGATCCAGGGAATGGAACTCTTCCGGGACGCCGAGCTCTATGCCGATGCGGGAGGCGAACGCGTCATCCGTCAATGGATCCGCTCGTCGGAAGACGAAGGCGTCGCGGCGACGGGGCTTTCCGTCACAGGGGGCCGCATCGTTCTCGAGTCGTCGCTGAGCTCGATCCGAGGCGCAGTGACGGTGGCTTCCGGCGCCGAACTTCGTCTCAATGCCGACCAGGCGCTCGGCGGCGCGGGCCGCCCCGACGGGGAAGGCCGCTTCCATACCGCGAAGCGCCTTGTCGTCGCGGGCGCGTCGGACGCCGCCCTTCGGGAGGAATCCCTGCAGGGCGGACGCGTCACCGTGGCGAAGGACAAAGCGGTGGACATCGCCGCCCTCACGATCGCCGGAACGCTCGCCCTCGAAGAAAACGCAACGCTGCGCCTTACGGGCTCGGCCGATTCGGAGGCTGAAGACGCTTCGCAATCCATCGTGACGGGCGCAATCGATCTCGCCGAGACCGCCGCGCTCGCGCTCGGCTCGGGCGTGTCGCTCGCGATCTCCGACGAAGCCGACACGAAGAAGGCGCTCGGGCGCTTCGTCATGGCGGACGATGCGGCGATTCTCTTCGAAGTTCTCCCGGACGCCGGCGCGTCGACGGCGGAAACCGGAGCGCTCCGCTCGGAAGCCGCGCCCGAAGCTTCGGGAGACGAGGCGCCGACGACGGCGCCCGAGACGGGGGCCGTCACGCCCGACAAGATCCTCGAGGCGTCGCTCTCGGGCGGTACGTTCGTCAAGACGGGCGCAGGCGTGCTCGGTCTTGCGGCCGGGCAGTTTGACGAAGAGGACCGCGTCGCGCTCGTCGTCGCCCAAGGGCGCGTCGACGTGAGCGGTTGGGGCACGGCCGCCGACGGGGAAGCACGTGCGGGGGACGAAGGCGCCTCAAGCGGCGCCGCGCGGAATCCGCTTCTTCTCCAACGCCTTGCGGTCGAGAAGGACGGCGCCTTCACTTTCCGTGGCGACATGGAGCTCTCGCAAGGCGAAGCCTGGCGTCACGCCGGGCGCGCCGATCTCTCCGACGGGACGGACAAGGGCTTCGTGACGCGCGTTCTCGACGGGAACTTCGCGGGCGGCGAAACCGCCGACACGGCGGGGACGATCGGTTTCCGCGTCGCGTTGGGCGACGGGGAAGCGGGCGAAGTCCCGACCGTAGGGATCGCGGGCGACCATCTCGAGATCACGGGCGACGCGACGGGATCGGTGTTCTTCGACGTCGTCGACGCCAACGGTCTTTCGAAAGGCGCGGGCGAGCGCATCGTTCTCATGACGGTGGACGGCAAGGTCGACGGTTTCGCTCCTGCCTTGGCGAACGGCACGATCGAAGCGGGCGGCTACTCCTATCGCCTCGCCGTCGACACGGCCGCGGCGGGCTCGTCCGTTACGGCCGAGGGCGGGGCGCTTGCGGGCGTTTCGAGCGACGACGACGTCACGCGCTACTTCCTCACTTCCTACTGGGGAGACAACGTGGTGGACGGTCCTGCGGTTTCGCCCAATCTCGGCTCCTTCATCGCCTTTGCCGAGGCGCAGGAGATGTTCGATTTTTCGATTCACGATCATCTCGGAACGCGCCGGTATGCGCATCCCCTGACCGGGGAGATCGGGGAAACCGCCCTCTGGATGCGGCAGACCGTTTCGCAAACGAAGGCGGGGGCCTCCTCGGGACAGTACGAAACGAAGAGCACGGTCACGACCACTCAGTTGGGCGGAGACATCCTTCGTCTCTCCGACGGCGGGGACGGTCTCTGGTATGCGGGGGTCATGGCGGGCTTCGGAGACCGGAACGGAAAGACCTCTTCGTCGCGGACGACGGCCAAGGGTCGCGCCGACGTCGACGGATGGTCGGCGGGCGTCTACGGCGGGTGGCTCCAAAACGCCGAAGGCGCAAAAGCTTCGGAACCGACGGGAGCGTATGCCGAGGCGTGGCTGCAGTGGGTCGATCTCTCGGGCGATCTCTCGAGCGCTGGCGCTTCCAAGCACGTCCGGGCCGACGGCTGGACGGCGTCGCTCGAAGTCGGACACGGCTTCGAGGCGTTCCGATTCGTCTCGGACGACGGGGCGTCGCGCGGCACGGTGTATTTCGAGCCGCACGCCCAGGTCGTTTGGCACGGTCTGCAGTACGACGACTTCGACATGTCGGGGAAGGTCCGCATTCACGGCGAAGACAACACGACCGTGAAGCTCGGTGCGCGCACTACGGTGAAGTTCGAAGGTTCGCAGAATGCGACCCCCTTCCTGGACCTCGCCTGGGTGCACAATACCGAGCGCTACGGCGCCGCCTACGGGGCCGTGACCGACCGGCAGGAAGGCGCGAAGAACCGGCTCGAGGCCGCCGTCGGCATCGACGGACGGTTCACGAAGCGTCTTTCCGGCTACGCGTCCTTTACGCTCGACAAGGGTTCGGACGGCTACAGCCGCCGAGAGGGCGCCGTGGGACTGCGCTACGTCTTCTGACCGGTCTTCCGGGCTCTCTCTGCGGCGCCGGAGGGTCCGGATGTTGAACGAACCTGAAAAAACGCCGCCCGAGACGATCGGGCGGCGTTTTTTACGACTTTCGGCGGGCGCCCCGGTTTTAGGCGTTCGGGAAGGAACCGCTTTTTCCTCGGTCGGCTCCGGCGGACCGAGCCGCCCGGTCGGGGGACGCTCGGGCGAAGAGCCGCGCACCCTTTGCGGAAGAGATGCGCCGCCGGCAGCTTGGTTTCCCGGCAAACGCCCGCTTCGGACGACGTGCGACGCACAATGCACGGATAAAAAAAATAGCATTCAGTTGCTGAACGTTCGTATAGTGAACGTTCATCAAATGAATGCTAATACGGGCATGGATGGTGCCGGCAACCTGCACTTCGAAAATTGTCTTCGCCTGCGCCTTTATGACGAAATTTTTCCTCGGAAACGAGTGAGTGTGAGGAATGATGAAATTCTATGATCGAAAGAAGGAAATGGATCTTCTCAGCCGGGAATTCGGGCTGGTTCGTCAAAAGCGTCTCGGGCGATTTGTCGTGGTGAGCGGAAGAAGACGGGTGGGAAAGACAAGTCTTCTCTTCAAAGTTGCCGAAGAAAACAAGGATTTCGTTTTTGTGTATTTGTTTGCTTTTGTCACGACGGAATCCAATCTGGCGGGCGAGTGGATGCGACAGGTTGTTCAGGCGCTCGGGCTGAATTTTCCTCCTACTTTTACGAAAATTATCGATGTGCTGCGGTTTTTGTTTGAATTGGGGAGGAATAGGCCGATCGCGATTTTCATCGACGAATGTCAGGATCTGACTCACGTAAACCCGGTATTTTGGGCGGAATTGCAAAGAGAATGGGATCTCGCGAAAAATTCCACGCAAACGCTTCTGATTCAGAGCGGATCGGCGGCGTCGGCGATGCGTCTGATTTTCCAGGACTACAGCAAGCCTCTTTTCGGACGAATCGACGTCTTTCTTCAACTGCGCCCGTTTGCTCCCTCCGTCTTGCAGGAGATTTTGCGGGATGAAAAACCGGACTTCTCTTCGGAAGATCTGTTGCTCTTTTATGCCGTCACGGGCGGCGTGGCGCGTTACGCGGAACAATTCGTCGTCACGGGCGCGCTCAGTGAGAATGCGATGATCGAGGAAATATTCCGTGATTCCTCGTATTTCCTCACGGAAGCGGAAGTTTTGCTCGCCAACGAGTTCAAGGTGGAGTCCCGATATTATTCGATCTTGGTGGAGGCGATCGCCCGAGGCGTCACGAAACGTGCGGAGCTGCAGAATTTGGTTCCGGAGATTCAGGTGAGCGGATTGTTGGACCGTCTGCAGAAACGCTACGGAATGATTCGAAAGGTCGAACCGCTTTTCAATATGGATTACCGCAAGGTCCGTTATTCTTTGAACGATCCTTATTTGGCGTTCTGGTATGCCTTCGTGCATCGCGAAAGAACACTTCTCAACGCCCATCAATTTGACGCATTGAAACGCCGCTTTCGTCAACAGTACGCAGATTTCTCCGGAAGAACGCTCGAAGGGTGGTTTCGGGAAAAGTTTTGGGAGAGCGGACTTTACCCGCAGGTCGGATCCTGGTGGGACCGCAAAGGCGAAAACGAGATCGATCTGATTGCCGTTAACGACGAGCGACGCATCGCCTGGGTTTTTGAGATCAAACGAAATTCCCGGAAGGTGGATTTGCGTGTGTTGCAAAGCAAAGCAAACGCGATGCTCGCATCCTGTCGTTCTCTTGACGGCTATGAGATTCGCACGAAAGGTTTGAGCATGGACGACATGGTCCGTCCCGTGGAGGAAATCGCGCCGTTCGACGCCTGACGCCGGTCTTGGCGGCCAAGGTACCCGGCAAGGCGCGCCCGCGGCTACGGCGCCCCGGCGATCGGGAGCGCAAAGAGACGCGCCTCTCGGTCGGGTAGCTTGCGACGCCTCCTGCGGACGCAAGCTCCGATCGTCAAGTCTCCCGGGGGCTCCGGCATGTCGGCGGGCGAAGGTCTGCGTCCCGTCTGAAGCGGCCGCCCGCAGCCTTCGGTCACGAATGGACGCCTTTTTCCGTTGACGCGTCCGTGAAGTAGATTCGGTTTCGGTCGTAGAGGAGCTTTTCTTCCGGCAGTCCCACGAAGGCCGACACCTGCGCTTCGTAGGAGGCGAAGAGGTCCTGCATGGCCTTCGAGTACCACTCGAAGAAAATCCGCACGCGGCGGCTTCGCCATCCGGCTCGGTTCGTCACGTTGAAGCACTCGACGGGCGGACGAAACCATCCCGGGAGGATCGGTACGAGGGCGCCACGCCGCAAATCCTCCACGATCTGCACGAGCGGCATGTCGACGGCGACCCCCATGCCGTCGAGAAGCGCCTGGCGGATGGCGAGAATGTCGGTTGAGCGGACGCTCCTGTCGAAAACCACGGGCTCGGCGTCGTCCCCGCGGTAGAGCATCTTCGTTTCCTCGCGCACGGGTCCGTTGTAGACGTAGCCCGTGTGCGTGCGGAGGTTTTCCGGAGAGAACGGCATGCCGAAGCGCTTCACGTACTCGGGACTCGCGACGGGAAGATAGACGTTTCGCCCGCGGCTCATGTAGACGAGCCCCGAGAGGGTGGGTTCGCCCGTGAGCGTCGCCACTTCGCAGAAGCCCTTCTGCACGTCCGCCTCCTTGAGGCCCCCGAGGATTTCGATCGTCATCTCGGGGTGAAGTTCCTTGAACCGGTGCAGAAGTCCGGTGAGGCGGCGGGAAGCGAAGCCCGGAGCCGAGGAGAGGCGGATCTTTCCTTCGAGCGAGCGTCGGTCGTCCGAAATCTGGCTGATGAGCGCGTCGTGGGCGCGAAGGATCGTCTCCATGCGCTTCAAGGCCTGGGCGCCTTCCTTCGTGAGCTCAAGGGGCCGCGCGTTGTGGCGCACGAGCGAGACGCCGAGGGCCTTCTCAAGTCCCGTGATCGCGCGCGAAATGTTCGCCGTGTTCACGTCCATTGCGGTCGCGGCCGCCGTGAGCGTGCCCGAGCGCGCAAAGGCGACGAAGTAGCGCCAGGCGGTGAGGTCGTCGAGTTTGGACATGAAAGTTCCTCTGCGGGAGAAGTAATGGAGCGCTTTGCCGCGCCCTCGGGCCCTGCGTGCGCCTTCGCTGAAGGCCTTCACAGAGGCTACGGTATCGAAAAAGCGCGGGAAAAGGAAGCCTTTTATTTTGCACGATGCGCAAAGAAAGTTTGCGTCATACGCACTTGCGGCGCAAGTCCCCTCCGATCGAAACTCTCCCCATGCCGATTCCGGACCGTTCGGTTCGGACAATCACACACCACCCCAAGCAAAGGAGAAGCGCCGTGCAGCGCGATGAATTTTTTTGGCTTTCGACCATCAACAAGGCGACGGTCGTCGTAAACCGCGCCGAAGGACTGATCGGGGACGACACGGCGAAGCTCGCCGCCCGCGGCATCCGCGCCGTGGAAGATGCGGCCGCGGCCGACCCTGAAAAGCGCGTCAAGACCTACATCAAGTACGAACCCCTTCTCATCGCCGCGACGAGCTCCGAAGTGACGCTCATTCACGCCGGCCGCTCGAGCCAGGACATGCTCTCGACCGTGCGCATGGCGATCGACCGCGACGAAGCGCTTTGCTTTGCGCACGCCTTCGACGCCGTGCTCGAGAAGCTGATCGCTCTCGCCGAAGCCCACCGCGACACGATCGTCCCGAACTACACGAACGGCGTCGCGGCCCAGCCCAACAGCTACGGCCACTATTTGCTCGGCTTCATCCACGCCTTCCTTCGCGACCGCGAACGTTTGGATCAGTGCCTCGCGCGCTACGACCGCTCCTCGATGGGCGCCACGGTCCTGAACGGCACGGGCTGGCCCCTGAACCGCGCGAAGATGGCCGAAGTCCTGGGCTTTGCCGCCCCCGTCACGAACGCCTTCGACGCGACCTGCGAATCCCCCGTCGACTTCCCGGTCGAACTCGCCCAGATCGTCGCGTCGTCGGCGCTCCATGTCGGATCCTTCATTTCCGACGTCATGGTGCAGTACGCGCAGCCGCGCCCCTGGATCCTGCTTGCCGAAGGCGGCGAAAACACCTACGTGTCGTCCGCCATGCCGCAAAAACGCAATCCCGGCCTTCTCAACAACTGCCGCGCCGACGCGTCGAACGTCGTGGGCGAACTCTCCTGCGTCATGCTTCGCGCCCACAACCTCGTTCCGGGCATGGTGGACGCCAAGTCGGTCGCCATGAACACCCGCATGCTTTCGGCCGCGAAGGGCATGATGGAGCGCTTCCTCAAGGTCCTCACCGGCATCCGCATCAATCCCGAACGCGCCTTGGAAGAACTCAATTCCGACTGGACGGCCTCGCAGGAAATCGCCGACCGTCTCATGAAGGACTACGGTCTGCCCTTCCGCATCGGCCACCACATGGCAAGCCGCATGGTCTCGTACGCCCGCAAGGAAAACATTCTTCCGCTCGACTTCCCCTACGACGTGATGCAAAAGCTCTACCGAGAAGAAGTCGAGGAAGAGTATCCGCAGGCCCCGCGCGAACTCCCCATGTCGGAAGCCGAATTCCGCGATGCCTTGGATCCCCGCAAGATCGTCGCCGCCCGCCGCACGGCGGGAAGCTGCGCCCCCGCGGAAGTGGACGCAATGATCGTCGGGGCCCGCGAAGCGCTCGCGCGCTCGGTCGAAAAGCGCGACGCCATGGAAGCCCGCGTGAAGGCCGCGCTCGAAAAGCTCGAAGCGGACTTCTCGCAGTACCTCTAAACGAATGACCGCGGCCGGGGAGGGGACTTTCAACCGCTTCCCGACCGCCTGAACCCTCTCAACCACCACACACAGCGGAGAATTTTATGACCGCGCTCCTACCTTGGATTGCCGTAATCGTGACGATCGTCGCGGGCTGGGCGCTTCTGAAGCGCTACTCGACCCACATGGTCCTTCTCTTTTCCGGCCTCGTCATCCTCATCTGCGTCGCGCTCGCGGGCGTCGACTTCCTCCCGAAGGGCGTGAAGACCTCGGGCTTCTGGCTCTTCGACATCTTCGCGACGCTTAAGAGCATCGCCACGAAGCAGAGCGCCGGCACGGGCTTTCTCATCATGACGGCGGGCGGCTTTGCGGCCTACATGGACCGCATCGGCGCCGCGAAGGCGCTCGTGGACGTCGCCGTGAAGCCCCTGTCGCTCCTCAAGGCCCCGTACCTGGTGCTCGCGGGCGGCTACGTCGTGGGCCAGCTCCTCGTCACCGTCATTCCGTCGGCGGCGGGTCTTGCGATGCTGCTCCTCGTCGCGCTCTTCCCGATTCTCACGGCGGTGGGCACGTCTCCCGCCGCGGCCGCGGCCGTGATCGGCACGTCGGCCGGCATGACCTTTGCGCCGACCGCCGGCACCGCTTCGCTGGCCGCGAAGGTGGCGGGTCTCGATCCGATCATCTACCTCGTCGAATACCAGCTCCCGCTCGCCGTTCCGACCTTGATCGTCTGTGCCGTCGCCCACTACTTCGTGCAGCGCTACTACGACAAGAAGGCGGACGACGTCTACGCCGAAGCCGCCGAAGTGAAGAAGTCCGAAGCCCCGGAAGTCCCGAAGTGGTACGCGCTCTTTCCGGTCCTCCCGATCTTCCTTCTCATCATCTTCTCGAAGCTCGTCGTCTCGTCCGTGAAGCTCGACACGATCGCCGCGCTCTTCATGGTGTGGGTCTTCGTCGTGATCATTGAAATCATCCGCAACCACGGCAACGTCAAGAAGATCTTCAAGGACGCCCTCGCGCTCTTCCAGTCGATGGGCAAGATGTTCACGGGCATCGTCGCGCTCATCATCTGCGCCGAGTTCTTTGCGACCGGCCTGCGTGAATCGGGCCTCATCGACGCCCTCATCAACTCCGCCCAGGGCGTGGGCGCCGGCATGGGCTTCATGACGGTGATCCTCACGGCGATCGTCTCGATCGTGACCTTCCTCACGGGTTCGGGCGTGGGCGCCTACTCGTCGTTTGCCGCCCTTGCGCCGGACGTCGCTTCGGGTCTCGGCGGCTCGGTGGAAGCCCTCGTCACGCCGATGCAGTTCGCTTCGGGCATGCTTCGCGCCATGAGCCCGGTCGCGGGCGTCATCATCGCGGTCGCCGGCGCCGCCGGGGTCTCCCCGATGGCCATCGTGCGCCGCACCTGGATCCCGATGATCCTCGGTCTCGTCACGACGATCGTCGTCAATCAGATCCTCTTCGGCTGATGACTCGATCCAACTGAACTGAAAGGGCCGTCCTTCGGGGCGGCCTTTTTACTGAAACGGTCGAATAGACCTCGGATCATTCCGAGATCCCGGAAAACCCGTCGGCGGCTCGGGTTTACACTGAAGGAAGGTGCCCTTTCCGGGCGCACTTCTATAGAATGCCGCATATTTTTCGTGAACCGGAAAATCGGGCGCCGTCGGGCGGACTGAAATCCTTCCGGGCACTTGTCGTTTGGTTTTTCTCGTATGGACTGGCTTCGCGCACTCTTTACCGACACGAATGCCGTGGCGCACATCATTCTCGTCTACGCGCTCGTCGTCGCCTTGGGGACGCTTCTCGGACGCATCAAGGTGGCGGGCATTTCGCTCGGCGTCACCTTCGTCCTTTTCGTCGGACTCGCCGCGGGACACTTCGGCCTCACGGTGCCGGAGCCCGTGCTCTTCTTCATCCGCGACTTCGGCCTCACGCTCTTCATCTTCTTCGTGGGGCTGCAGGTGGGGCCCTCCTTCTTCTCGTCCTTCAAGAGCGGGGGACTCGTTCTGAACCTCCTCACCGTCATGATCGTCCTCCTCGGGATCGTCGTGACGGTCGCGCTCTGGTTCCTCCTGAAGGACTGGGTCTCGCTTCCGCAGATGCTGGGCGTCCATTACGGGGCGGTCACGAACACCCCGGGCCTCGGCGCCACGCAGGAGGCGCTCGATCTTCTTCACTATGAAGGCGAAAACATCGCGGTTGCCTACGCCTGCGCCTATCCTCTGGGCGTCGTAGGCGCGATCTTCTCCGCCGTGCTCCTCAGAAAGATTTTCTCGATCGACCTCGCCGAAGAAGACAAGCACTGGGAGACGGAAGAAAAGGAACACAACCGCGAACCGATCTTCTTCCATGTGGAAGTCACGAACCCCGCGGTGGCGGGCAAGACCCTCGGGGCGATCCGAGAATTTACGGGGCGCTCCTTCATCTGCAGCCGCATTCTCTCGAAGGGAAAACTTTCAAGCCCCACTGCCGAAACGGTCGTTCAGGAGGGCGACGTCCTTCGCATCGTGGCCGCTCCGGAAGACCGCCTGCCCGTCACGGCCTTCTTCGGGGGTGAAAAGCAGGGCGTCGATCTCGCGACGGAAAAGTCGCCGCTCGCCACCCGCACGATCCTGATCACGCGGGAAAAGTTCAACGGCATGACCCTGAAGGCCTTGGCGCTCAACCAGATGGACGGCGTCAACATCACGCGCGTCTTTCGCGCCGGCATGACGCTCTTTCCGTATTCGAACCTCCATCTGCAGGTGGGCGACCAGGTCTACTGCGTGGGACCGGAACCGGCGCTGCAGCGTCTCGAGACGTTGCTCGGCAACAAGATGAAGAAGCTCTATCACCCGAACATCTTCACGATTTTCGTGGGGCTTGCGTTCGGGATTGTCTTGGGGAGCATTCCGATTGCGGTGCCCGGTATGCCCGCGCCCTTGAAGCTCGGTCTTGCGGGCGGGCCGCTCATCGTCGCGATTCTTCTCGGACGCTTCGGGAACTTCGCCCGGCTCGTCACCTACACGACGCAGTCGGCGAGCCTCATGATGCGCGAAATCGGGATTTCGCTCTTTCTGGCGAGCGTCGGCCTCGCCGCGGGCGAGAGCTTCGTCGCCGCCATCACGCAGGGGAACGGGCTTCTCTACGTGCTCCTCGGGCTTTTCGTCACGCTCATTCCGCTCATCGTCGTGGGGATCGTCGCAAGAAAGGTCTACAGAATCAACTACCACAGCATCGTGGGCCTCATGGCGGGCGCAACGACCGATCCTCCTGCGCTCGCCTACGCGGCGACCTTGTCGGAGAAAAATTCCTCGTCGGTTGCGTATTCGACCGTCTATCCTCTGGCGATGTTCCTTCGCATCCTCACGGGGCAGCTTCTTTTGGTGCTCCTCTGGGGATTCATCTCCTAAGAAAAACAAGTGGCAAAAGAGCAAGGCGTTGGACCCGAGAGGGCCGGCGCCTTTTCTTCAAGAAGTCGGGAAAACCGCGGACTGGCGCGGTGGAGGGCTTCAGGCTAGAGTGACGGATGGAACGCAAAATGGAAAAAGCGGTGCGAAGGGAAGGGGACGCGCGTCGGGTGCCGTTCCTTTTTGCTTCGGACCGCATGACAAAGGAGACGACATGCAGAAATCGATCTTTCGCGCGACGGCGCTCACGCTTCTCATGACGACCGCGGGCTTCGCCTTTGCGGCTTCGGGCGCTCTGCCCGTCGAAAAACTCTCGGCCGACGTCGTGGTCGTGGGGGCGGGCGGCACGGGCGTGGCGGCCGCGGCTTCTGCCGCCCAACACGGCGCCAAGGTGATCGTCTTTGAAAAGATGCCCTTCATCGGCGGCAGTTCCGCGCTCGCGGGCGGCGCGATCGCGGCGGGCGACACGAAGCCCCAGGCCCGCGCGGGCGAAAAGGAGACTACGTCCGAAGGCTTCATGAAGATTTGGCTCAACGACCAGAAGCGCTCCTACCGGGGCGGAAGCAAGGCCTATCCCGACGAAGCGCTCGTCAAGTCCATGACCTTCGCCTTCACCGACACGATCAACTGGCTTGAAGAAGTCGTGGGCCACACCTTCGCGAAGCCCCGGCCCTTCGGTTACGGGGGCCCCAACTACGCGCACGCGCCCTCAGAATCGCCCGTTCCGGCTTCGGGCCGAGGCTCGTCTCCGGCGGGCGGACGCTTCGTCATTAAGAACGTCAAGCTCTATCTCGACAAGATGGGCGTCCCCGTCCGTACGGCGACCCCCGTCACCGACCTCATCCAGAACGACAAGGGCGAGGTCGTGGGCGTGAAGGCCTCGGACAAGAAGACCGTCTACGAAGTCTCCGCCAAGGCGGTCGTGCTCGCGACGGGCGGCTTTGCGCACAACAAGGAAATGATGGAACGTTTGGTTCCCGTTTACGCACCGTATACCGACAAGTCCGTCGCCACGGTGGGCGCGACGGGCGACGGCATCCGCATGGCCGTGAAGGCGGGCGGCGTCGAATACGAGGACGCCTGGGTGATCGGCCTCTACGTCTCGGGCGCGAAGCCCGAATATTCGAAGACCTTCACGTCGAAGGACAAGTACAAGGACCGCGTCTTTGTGAACGAAAAGGGCGAACGTTTCGTCAACGAAGACCTCCCGTACCTGACCGACCCGGTCGCGATGCAGAAGGCCGTCTGGGCGATCGTCGACAGTCAGGACCCGAAGAAGGTCGAAGTGCTGAACGGCGTGCAGGACCCCAAGATTTCCGTGAAGGCCAATTCCTGGAAGGAATTGGGCGACGCGTTGGGCGTCCCGGCCGAAGCCTTGGAAAAGACCATGACGGACTACAACCGCGCCTGCGAAACGGGCGACGACAAGACCTTCGGCAAGCCCAAGGCGTTCCTCAAGCCCTTCAACAAGGCGCCCTTCTACGCCGTGCGCGTCATTCCGCAGACGGGCGGCACCATGGGCGGCGTCAAGGTGGACGATCACTTCCGCGTGATCGACAAGGAGGGCAAACCCATCAAGGGTCTGTATGCGGGCGGCGAAGTCATCAACCGTCCGTACTACAACCGCGTCTACACCTCGGGCACGGGGCTCGGCATAGCCTACACCTCGGGTCGTCTTGCGGGCGAGTACGCCGCGAAGGAAGCGCTCGGGAAGTAACGCAGGGGAAGAGGGTGCGGATAAGCTTCCGCGCCCCGACCTGAAGACCGTTCCGGGAGGAGGCCGTTCGGATTCGGACGGCCTTTCTTCGTACGCGGACAAACCTTCCTGGAAGAAGGGAACTGCCAATCTTAACGACGTTAAGCTTAACGGCGTTAAGATTTGAAATTTCGCCTGCTCAAGAACGAAAGGAGAGAATCGTGGTTGCCCACGACAAGTCTATTCGGATGCACCGCATCGACGCCTGCACGCATCCTCTCTATGAAGAATTCCGAAAGCTCTACCGCCAAAGTTTCCCCGTCTTCGAGCAGCGCACGCCCCCGCAGCAGCGAGACGCCTTCGTGCACGACGCATATCGGCTTCTCGCCTATACGGAAAACGGGCTCTTTCTCGGGTTCATCGCCTGTTGGGAACTCGCGACATGCCGCTACGTCGAGCATCTCGCCGTGAACGACTTGCTGCGCGGCCGAGGCTACGGAAGCCGCCTCCTCGGCGACTTCGTCCGGGCGCCGGGGAAACCCGTGCTTCTCGAAATCGATCCCGTGACGGACGACGTTTCCGCCGCCCGACTGCGGTTCTACCAAAAGTGCGGCTTCGTCGAAAATCCCTATGCCCATCGCCATCCGCCGTACCGCGCGGGTTTTGCGCCGCATCTGCTCGTCGTCCTGACGTCGGGGCGGGCCATTTCAGAAGAAGAGTACCAACGCTTTGACGACGACCTTCGAAACGTCGTGATGAATTTTCACGGCGTGTCGGCGTCCGACGATTTTCTCTGAGCGCGCCGCCGAACTTCGCCCCGATCCGTCGCTCCCGATGGGGAGAGAGTCGTCGTAGAATGGATCGTTTTTCTTCGCCAACCACGTCCGCACCATGTTCGAAAGCCTCGGCGTCGTCGACTACCCAACCTTCCTCGTCGCGTCGCTTCTCATCGTTCTCTGTCCCGGTCCCAACAGCCTCTACGTTCTGAGAACGAGCGTGAGCGACGGCGCACGCGTCGGGTTCGCGGGCGCCTGCGGGGTGTTTCTCGGCGACTCGATTCTGATCCTCGCCGTCTACCTCGGCGTCGCGGCCCTCATCCTCGCGAACCCCTCGGTCTTCTTCGTTCTGAAGTGTGCGGGCGCGGCGTATCTGACGTGGCTCGCCTTCCGGATTCTCACGGGCCTTTGGAAGGACCTGAAGAAAGCGCCTCCGGCAACGTCGGGCGAAGCGGTGACGCTCAGCGAGAAAAAGACGGAAAAACCCAAGATCGCTCCCAAGACCGCCTTTCGCACGGCGCTCGTTCTGAGCCTCTCGAATCCGAAGGCAATTCTCTTCATGCTTTCCTTCTTCCTTCCCTTCGTCGACACGACGAAGGGGCACCCGGGGCTCGCCTTTCTGACGCTCGCCGTGACGCTGCAGTTCTGGAGCGTCTGCTATCTGACGGCCCTCACGCAGGTCGGGAAGGCCCTCCTTTTCTTCTTCGGGCGCCGACCCGTCTGGGGACGGATCGGAAACGCCGCCGTCGCGCTTCTCTTTCTCTTTTTCGCCTGGAAGCTTGTCACGGGCTGAGTTCGGAGGATCCGCCCGGGCGCACCGGCTGCGCGTATGCCAAGTTATGCGCTCTTATGTATGACTATCCGCAGTTATGCGCCTTTATGCGTTGTTATGCGGTCCTATGCAGACCTATGCAGTCGTATGCGGTGTTATTCGGTCGCATGTGCGGATCGCGGGAGGCGGGTTCTTTCTTCAGGCTTTTCCCTCCGTTTTCCTTTTCGCACAAGGAAAATCGCCCCGCGAAAGTTCGGGGGGGCACTTTCGCGGGGCGATCGGAATGAGGTTTACTTGACGGCCGGCTGCCAGCGCATGAAGCGGCGCTCAAGCTCGGTCACGGCGCGGTCGATGACGAGCGCGAAGGCCGTCAGGACCAGAATCCCCGCCATCACGGTGTTCATGTCGAAGGTCGTCTCCGCCTGCAGAATCAGGTAGCCCACGCCCTCGGCGCTTCCGAGGTATTCGCCGATCACGGCCGCGACGAAGGCCATCCCGACCGAGGTGTGAAGACTCGAGAAGACCCAGCTCATCGCAGACGGAATGTAGACGGTGCGCATCAGCTGCCGGTTCGTGGCGCCCAGCATCCGCGCGCTCGCCAAGACCGTGGGATTCACTTCGCGCACGCCCTGATAGACGTTGAAGAAAACGATGAAGAAGACGAGCGTCACGCCCAAGGCGATCTTCGAAGCGGGCCCGAGTCCGAACCACACGGCGAAGATCGGCGCCAGAATCACGCGGGGCATGGAGTTCAAGCCCTTGATGAAGGGATCGAGCACGGCCGCGGCCGTGGGGGCGCGGGCAAGCCACAGACCCACGAAGAGCCCCGAAACCGTCCCGATCACGAAGGCCATCAGGGTTTCATAGAGCGTCACAAAGAGATGACGGTAGATTTCGCCTCCCGCAAACCACTCCCAGATGCGAAGAAAGATCTGATCGGGTTCGCCGAAGAAGAAGGCCGCCTGACTGTCGTTTTCAAAGAAGAAGGGCGGCACGAGGCCGGGCTTCGTCATGAGCCACCAGAAGACGAAGACCGCGACGAGCAGACCCCACTGGCCGGCCCGCACGCGCCAGCGGGCGCTGCGGCGTTCGCGTTCCGCGCTCGACCTCTTCGTTTCCTGCGGGCCGAAGCCCTGCACAGCAGCCTGACATTGCGTCATGATGTTTTCCTCCTTCAGATCGAATCGCGGTGTTGCCGGTAGCTCTTCATCACTTCGTCGCGAAGCACGTTCCAGATCGCTTCGTGGCAGGCGAGGAAGTCGTGCGTCGTGCGGATTTCGACGACGTTGCGCGGACGCGGCAGTTCAATCGGGAAGTTTCCGATCGGATGCGACGCGGGCCCGGCCGAGAGCACCACGACGCGGTCCGACATCGAAACGGCTTCGTCGAGGTCGTGCGTGATGAAGAGGACCGCCTTTTTGGCGCTCTGCCAGATCTCGAGCAATTCGTTTTCCATCAGCTGCCGCGTCTGGATGTCGAGCGCCGAGAAGGACTCGTCCATGAGAAGAATGTCGGGGTCGGTCACAAGCGTCTGCGCGAGCGCCACGCGCTTTCGCATCCCGCCCGAGAGTTCGTGGGGATAGCGGTCCGCAAAGCGCTCGAGTCCGACGCGCGCGAGCCACGACATGCCCGCTTCGCGCCGTTCGGCTTCGGGGACGCCCCGGTAGCGTAGCCCCATCACGACGTTTTCATAGGCCGTGGCCCAGGGCATGAGGCTTTCGGCCTGGAACATGTAGCCCGCGCGCCGGTTGATCCCGTTAAGGCGTTCGCCGAAGACCCGAACTTCGCCCTCGGAGGGCTTCAAAAGCCCCGCCGCGGCGTTCAGAATCGTGGACTTGCCGCAGCCCGTCGGGCCCACGACACTCACGAATTCGCCCGCGCCTACCGAAAACGACACGTTCTCGGTCGCGGTGTAGTCGGGTTGCCCGGGTTTGCCGGCAAAGCGGCAGGTAACCCCCCGAAAGTCGAGTGCGGGGACGGCGCCCGCGGATTTGAACGTTTCCTGCATCCTCTTCTCCGATCACTTCGTCGCCTTGTCGACGAATTCGTTCGTAAAGACCATCTTGTAGTCGAAGGCGAAATTCTTCAGTTTCGGGTCGACCGTCGCGAGGGCCGCCGCGGAAATTTCGGCGCAGCCTTCGGGGAAGCGCCCGTCGGTCGAGAGGGCCGGACGGTTTTTGACAAAGCCTTCGACGTAGACCTTGGGGTTCCCGAGGAAGGCCGCGCGCGGCACGACCTTCACGAGTTCTTCGGGCGTGACGGTCGCAAGCCACTTGTCGGCGCGCACGATCGCGTTAGTGAGACGCTGGACGGTTTCGGGGTTCTTTTCGATGAAACTCGTCGGCGCATAGAGACACCCCGCCACCATGGGGCCGCCGAAGAGCGCGTCCGATTCCGCGACGTTGCGCGTGTCGGTGACGATTTGGATAGCGTCGTCCTGCATGAGCTGCGTGATCACGGGGTCGAGCCCCACGAAGGCGTCGACCTGGCCCGCGCGCACGGCGGCGATGGCGCCCGCGCCCGAGCCGATCCCGATCACGGCGACGTCGTTGGCGGCAAGGCCCGCGCGCTTCAGAACGTAGTTGGCGATCACGTGCGACGACGATCCCGGAGCCGTCACGCCGATGCGGCGGCCCTTGAGTTCCTTCACGTCCTTAAAGTTCGGCATGGTCTTGCGGTTCACCGCGAAGACGCACTGCGGGGCGCGGCCCTGGAGCACGAAGGCGCGCATTGCCTGGCGCTTCGCCTGCATGGAGAGCGTATGTTCAAACGCCCCCGAAACGACGTCGGCGGAGCCGCCCACGACGGCCTGCAGAGATTTCGATCCGCCCTGGAAGTCGACGACCTTGACGTCGAGGCCCTCTTCCTTGTAGAAGCCCTTCCATTCGGCGATGGCGGCGGGGAGATAGTAGTAGAGGTTCTTCCCGCCCACGGCGATCGTGACTTCGGTCTTTTCGGGTTCGGCCGCGAAGACCGAGGGGGCGGCCATGCCCGCGGCAAAGAGGACCGCGCCGCGGCAGAAGGTGCGGCGGGAGAAGGGAGCAGAGAAAATCGATTGGTAAGCGCGGTTCGTCATGACGGTCATCCTTGTCGTTCGTTTGGGTCTCACGTCGTCGCGAGGAGTTCGAACGAAGGGCCGTCAAGGCTTGAGTACGCTCGTCGGGGCCGGGGAGAAATTTCCGTGCGCCGTCCTGCTCGCGATTCTTGGCGGGAGAACGGCTGTGAGTGAAGAAAAGTGTCAGCGGCCGTCTCCCGTCCTAAGGCGGAGAAGGCTCGTAAGTCGGAATTCCGAGGCGGGCACGAAGCGCATGAGATCCTTGCGGATCGTGCGGCATACGGTGAATCGTGCGGTCATGGGGAACTCCGTCGGGGGAAGAAAACCGGATGCCGTCCGGCTCGGGCGCCTCTCTTTGAAGTGCGTAGAAAAGACTTTATTGCAAAAACGCGGGGCCCGCAATAGGTTCGATTGCCTAGGCGGGACGGTCGGGAAGGAGCCGGTACGCGGAAGAGAGTTTCGCATGGATGGGGCGTCACCGGGATTTCGTGCGCCAAGGCTCGACTGCATATCCGGATATCGTGCATAAACGGCGGTTTCATATCTTGATATCGTGCAAAAACTGGTCTTTTCATACACGGATTTCGTGCTGAAATCGGTCTTTTCCTATCCGGACTTCGTGATAAAATGGGCCGATCCCCATCGGGATCGCCGTGTGTAAAATGGGGAGACGTGCAGAGGAAGCGTAAGCATTTATGCCGTTTTCAGCACGAGCTCTATTTTTTAAAAACGTTTGTGGTTCAGGTGGAAGAGGGAAGAAATGCTTGAGCGGAAATCAATGCGGCATCTTTTGGAATGGAAACAGACTCGGCAGGGAGCCACCGCTCTTCTGATAGAGGGGGCGCGCCGAGTGGGAAAAAGCACTCTGGTTGAGGAGTTTGCAAAAAGGCACTACCGCTCCTACCTTCTCATTGACTTTGCCCGCATCCCGGACGAGGTTGCGGACCTCTTCAGAAATCTGCGCACCGACCTGGACAAGTTTTTTCTCTATCTGAGCGCTTACTACCGCGTGACGCTGCATCCGCGCGAGAGTTTGATCATTTTTGACGAAGTACAGACTTTTCCGCTCGCCCGCGCCTTTGTGAAGTACTTGGTCGCCGACGGACGCTACGATTACATCGAGACGGGGTCGCTTCTCTCCATTCGGCAAAATGTACGGGACATCGTCATTCCTTCCGAAGAGGAAACCTATCGGCTCAATCCCTTGGACTTCGAGGAATTTCTCTGCGCTACGGGAAACGAGCAGCTTGTCCATCTCATCGGCGAGGCTTTTCAAAGGAAGGAGGCGTTGCCTGATGCTCTTCACCGCCGGGCGTCCGGTCTCTTGCGCGAATACATGCTCGTGGGCGGGATGCCCCGCGTAACCGACGTTTACGCGACATCACACTCCTTTGAAAAGGCGGACGGGGAGAAGCGGCGGATTCTGGACCTGTATCGAAAGGATGTGGCCCGATTTGCGCACGGTTATCAAGATAAAGTCGGAAGCGTTTTTGACGAGATTCCCGCACAACTCTCAAAACACGAGAAACGATTCACGCTTGCGTCGCTCGGCAAGACCGCACGGATGAGAACCTACGAAGAAGCTTTTTTTTGGCTTGCCGACGCGCAGATAACCATTCCGTGCTTTGCGTCTACGGATCCTTCCGTAGGTTTGGCATTGAGCCGCGATTCGTCGGCGCTGAAATGCTACATGGCCGACACCGGGCTTCTGGCTGCGATGGCGCTCCTGACTTCGAACGCGACGAAGGAAGATCTCTACCGCAACGTGCTGTTCGGGAACTTGTCGCTCAACGAAGGAATGCTTACGGAGAATCTCGTGGCGCAAACCTTGGTGGCCAAGGGAGATCGACTTTTTTACTACTCGCAAAGCGGCAAGAAAGAAGGGGAAGAGCGCCTCGAAATCGACTTTCTGACGGTTCGTCCCTTCCCGGACGCCCGCAACAAACCCCGCGTCACACCGATCGAGGTGAAGTCGTCCGTGCGTTTCCGCACCGTTTCGCTCGACCGGTTTGTTCAAAAGTTCCGCGAGCGAATCGGCAACGAGATCGTCGTTTATCCGGGGCCTTTGCGAAAGGAAGGGCGTCGTTTGCTCGTGCCGCTTTATGCGGCGCACTGTCTCTGAGAGTTTTCGGCGGGACGGCATGCGTCGTCCGATCAGTCTTACTGCGGCAGAGAGAACGGTGCCTTTTGGCGCGCTGGCGGCGTCCGAATTCTACGGGATCTGTTCCACGGCGGTTCAGATGGTGTTTGCCTTCGAGTCCGGCACGGCCCGTCGCACGGGACTTGCAAGAGCGAGTTTCCTTCGCAAGGTGACGGCCGCCGTGGATCCGACGCTGTCCGAACAACTGGCTGCGCAACCCGTTGCCCGGCTTCAAGAAGCCCCGGACGCATGGGAGCGCGATCTCAGACTCTGAGCATCATTGCGGGGCTTCTTTGAAAGGTCGGGGGAGTTTCTTTGATCTCGGCAGTTCGGAGAGCCCGTCCCTCAGAAAAAGTACTCGGCCTCAAGCTTCAGACTCGCGCCCTCCCGTTTGCCGCAGTACCCGCGAAGCCTCAGGTCAAAGAGCCAGGGGGAACCCGCCTTGGCGCGGCGTAGCCCCGCTTCGCCGATCCCGGTCGCGCCCCGGATCGATTCGCCCCCGCGGATTTCGAAGCCGTTCGCTTTGTTGCGTGGATTTTCCGAAAAGTCGTATTCAAAGGCCGCGCCGAGATAACCCTGCCAGTCGCCCGCCGGCGCCGAAAGGCGCACTCCCGTGCGCACGCGGTGGTCGTCGACGCTCTCGAAGCGCAGCGTCGTCGTGCCGTCCGAATCCTTCACGTGCGCGGTGTCGCCGGGAAGATAAGTGAGGAAGTACTTTGCAAAGACTTCGAGTTTGGCGTCAGTTGCAAGCTGGAAAATCCGCCCGACGCCGGCATGGGCCGCGGCGTAGAGCGAGTGCGTTCCGTAGCCGTGCGAGCGTGCGTCGGCCCCGACGAGTCCGTGCCCGACGTCGTTCTCAAAGCGCCCGACGCGAAGCGACCCTTCCGTGTAGAAGCTGTTATGAAAGAGATGCCTTGCGGACGTGCCGACGCCGCAGTAGCTCATCGTGCCGTCCACCCGGCGCGTGACGCCGGAAAGCCGCATCGAGTCGTCGAATTCGCCGCGCCCGATTTCCGCAAAGAAATTGATGCGGGCGGCTCCCGATCCGGTCGCAACGCTCGTGCCTGCGCCGGCGAGAAAGTTCATTCCCCGCACCGTGAGGCTCCCGGCGGATTCGTATTTCACGTCCGCGGCCGACATCACCGCGAAGGTTCGGGGTCCCCAACGGTGGTCTCTCGAAGGTTCGGTGAGCGTGTCCCCCACGATTTCCGCCGCTTGCCCGAGGAAGGTGACCGCGGCGTTGCGCTGGTTCGAAACAAGTGCGAGCTGCCGGTTGGGAGCGGGCGCGTCCTCGAGCTCGAGAACGATCGACTTTGCGTCCTCGGCGTTCCTGATCCGGCCTTCGACCTCGGTCGTGATACCCGTCGTGAGCGTCAGCGCTTCTCCTTCGCCTTCGTAAAGGGGATTGAGCAAGAGCTCGGAGTGTTTGCCCGCTTCGAGGAGCGTCATCGATTCGCCCAAGTGGGCGTCGGCGCCCCCTTCAAAAACGAAGCCCCCGTTGACGAACGCGAAGGTCGTGCCGCTCAGATTCAGCGTTTCCTCCGTGACGATTTCTCCCCAGTCGTCGTACGCCCGCATGTCGACTCGGAGCACGGCGCCTTCCGCTTCCCAGGGTATGTTCGAGAGTTCGATCGTGTTGAACCCCTTTACCGACGACACGACGCCCCGCCATCCGGAGAGCCGCAGGGCGTTGTCTCGAACGTCGTCTTGTCCCGTCCCGCCGAAGCGCCCGGCGCCCACGAGCCGGGCCTGAGCGAGTCGCTCGTCCCAAGCGCCGTCTCCGGCGAGTTCGACGACGTTGTTCGTCAGTACGCCTCCTTCGGAAGCGGAGATTTGGCCTGCGATGAAAAAAGCGGCTTGACGGTCCGTGAGGTCGAGCGTCACGTCTTCAAGGCGGATGTAGTTTCCGGCGATCTTTCCGTCGAGACCTCCATAGCCTTGGTGGAGGCCGCCGTAGACGAAGATGTTGCCGCCCGAGGAACTCCTGAGCGTCGAGTTCCTGATGTCGACTCGGTTGCCGACGACGTCGCCGCTCGGATTCATGGCGGCGCCGAGCGACGACGAGTCGATCGAGGAATCGGTAATGAAAAGAAGATTGTCGGCAAGCGTCGACGGCGCGGCCGAACCCGCCGAGGCGGCGAAGAGGTCGACCTGCACGTAGAGGTTTGAGGCCTTTTCGATGACGATCGCGTTCTCTGAAGCGTTGCCGCTCTCTGTGTTGGCGGCGTAGGCCATGTTGAAGCGGCCGTTCGCGAGACCCCGGATCATGAGACGGTTGCGTGCGAGCGTTCCCGTTTCCGAGTACGTAACCTCGACGTCGGCGTCCGTACGGAAGGTGCCGCCCGTGATGGAAACGACGTTGTCCGTGAGCGCAAAGGCGTCTCCCCGGGCGTCTTCGGCTTCCGCCGTATTGTTCGCAGCGGTGAATTTCGACTGCGCTCCGAAGTTGCCACCCGAGACGTCGATGCGGTTGTCGCTCATGTCGCCCGTTCCTTCGGCCGCCGTGAATTCGATGAGCCGGTTCGTTCCGGCCGCGGGCGGCAAAAAGTTGCCGCCCTCGATCAAGACGGCGTTGCCGACGGCTTCCCGCGATGCGCCGTGGGCGGCGTGAAATGCCTGCACGGGGTCTTTGGCCCGGTAGTCGCCTTCCGTAAAAATCAGTCGATTCCCGTTTTGCACGGCGGCGTCCGAAGCCCCGTAAAAGTCGAGTTGCGAGAGTTCCTCCCCTGCGCCGAGCGCAAACGTGAAGAGGTTGCCGTTGTGGGAGCCGTCCACGCTGCCGCTGTAAACGTGGCGGACGGCGTCGACGGTCCATTTCTTCAGGTCGGCGCTGTGCGTAAAGCGGTCGTCGGCGCATTGCGCGCCGGCGGTTAGGAGCGCGCAGGAAAGAAAAAGGAGTTTTCGCACGGAAGAGTGGCGAAAAGAGAGGTTTTCCGAAGGAATCGGACCGCGGGAAAAAGATGACATGCAGGGTTCCAAAAGGACGGAGAGAAGATTTTTCTTTCCGAGAAGAGATTCTTCCATCCTAGCGGGTTTTCCTGAATAAGTATCCCGAAACGGCGTTTTATTTGTCCATTGGAGGGGTGGAGTGCAACCTTTTATTTCCCCTTCTCTCTAAGGGAGTGAATAATGAACGATGCGGGTTTGTAGGATTTTTTTGGAGTTGACTGTTGAATTTCTCGACGGACGTCGAGGAATCAGGAATTTCCCTTAGGTCGTCTTCCCGGGGCCGTTTAAAAGGACGGAGGGTGAAAAAAAGGGCGTAGTGCGGGCGAGTCCGATGGCTCGGCGCGGGTCCGTTTAAGCCGTAACGCTTTAAGTTAGGTAAGCCTAATTTCAGGCTGCCTAGCCATATTTATTACTTTCACACGGGAAACGGGGTTGACTCTCACCCCGTTTTCCTTTAAAATAGTATACCTAATAGGGTGTATCTGCTTGAGCATAAAAATGACTGAGAAGCCAGACTTCGTCACGGCCTATCCACGGCCCAAAAACACGGAAATCAAAAAGATCGGAAACTACTGGTACGTGTACGAACGTTTCAGCAAGTACGATCCGGTAATCAAACGAAGCCGCAAGGTTTCCGGCAAATGTCTCGGCAAGCTGACGCCAGAGGGATTGGTGCCGACCAAGCGACGCCTCGTAAATGTGTCGTCGCAAAAGGTCACGAAAGTGTCCGATGTCGTAGAAACCGGTGCGGTTTTATTCTTCTGGAATCGCACGGTCACGATGCGTGAGCGCTTGAAAGAGCACTTCCCTGATCTTTGGAAAATGATCTATGCCGCAGCCATCTTGCGTGCCATTAAAGAACCTCGTTTTCGTCGACTGCAGATGCACTACGAAACGAGTTTCCTCGCTTACTTGCTCCCCGACCTTTCTTTTGATCCGGCCGGTAATGCTGCTTTCCTGCAGGCTTTGGGACGACGCCGGGGTGCGATTTGCCGTTTCATGCAGGAGGATGTGAACAAGAACGATGCCTTCATTCTATTCGACGGACATCGTCTGATCACCTCCTCCAAAACCATGGAGCTTGCCGAACTCGGATATGACTCGAAAAGGCGCTTCAAGCCGCAAGTCAACTTGCTCTACGTCTACAGCCTCGCCAACGATTCCAGTGCTCCGGTGTACTACAAGCAATTTCTCGGCAGTACGCCCGACGTCAGTGCGTTCGCCGACGTCCTCAGCGAATGCGGCATTTCAAGCAACAAGTACACCGTGATTGCCGACAAGGGATTCGCTGCAGAGGGCGAGTTTGAAGAGCTGGCCGCGAAGAAACTTTCTTATGTCATTCCCATCAAGCGCGGCAGTAAGCTCGTATCGTCGTATCTGCCGCTGACACCGCAAAGTTATTCCGATCTTTTTACTTACAACGGCCGAGCAATTCAGTCATTCAAAATCGAAGCCGATGGCTTTAACGTCTTTGTCTATTTTGATGCTCAACTGTACGCCAATGAACTCGCCGATGCGGCTGAGCGGGCTGACCGTAAAAACGAAACGAAAGATGGGAAAGTCCAACAGGAAATGAAGCGCCGTCAGAATGGCAAAGGGAAAATGTCTGACGAACAGCTCCAACAGTTACAGCCGCAGGACCTGAGACAAGTTCTTAAGTCGACCCCCGAGATAGGGACGGTATCAATCCAGACGAACCGTTTGGATCTGAACAGCCATCAGATCTATCGGACCTACAAGCAGCGTCAAGAGATTGAGCAGTTTTTCAAGACGTATGGCGCGAGTACGGATTTCGATGCTTCCTATATGCGGGATCGCACGAGTCATGAGGCGTGGCTGTTTTTGAACCACTTGTCTGCCACGATTGCCATGGAATGCATGGCGGATATTGCACGGATTGGCGAAGACAAGAATGTCTCGTTCGAGGACCTGCGTCAAACACTGGGAAAGATCTTGGCTAGCCAAATAGACGGGAAATGGTCTCTTGCCCCCATCAAGAAGTCGGTGCAGAAACTGACCGCTAAACTGGCGTTTCCGATTGAGACATTTGACTTGGATGCCATGACACGCGGAAGTGGTACGCCAGCGTAGCTAGCGTACCTAATTCCAAGCGTTACGGTTTAACCCCGATGGCGGACTCCCGCGACGGACACTAACATGCAGGCTCGGCTTTAGGAAGGCGCAGACCGCCCGGGCCGAAGTTCCCCGATACAACCTGACCGGAGATTTTCAAATGTTCGGAGTCATTTGTACGCTCTTGGCCGTCGTGCTGCTTGCGTACTTCGTCATCAAAAACTACTATCCGCCCGTTATCCTTCTGGTGCTCGGGCTCGTCCTGCTTCTGATCGGCGCCTATATGGGCAACGCGCCCGTGTCGGCCAAGACCGCCACGAACTTCCTCGGCTTCGACCTCGCGCAGGCCGTCACCGACCTGACGAAGAGCCGCATCGGCGGGCTCGGTCTCAACATCATGGCGATCGGCGGCTTCAGTTACTACATGAACAAGATCGGCGCCTCCAAGGCGCTCGTGAAGCTCTGCGTGCGTCCGCTCTCGGCGATCCATTCGCCGTACGTGCTCCTCGGCCTCACCTATGTCGTGGGCCAGTGCATGGCGCTCTTCATCAATTCCGCCGTGGGTCTCGGACTCCTGCTCATGGCTTCCGTCTATCCGCTTCTCGTGCAGCTCGGCGTGCGCCGCGCCGCCGCGGCCGCGGTGATCGGTTCGACCTGCTGTCTTGACCTGGGTCCGAGCTCCTCGAACGCCATGCGCGCCGCCGACCTCGTCGGCACCGACGTCGTCACCTACTTCGTGACGGGCCAGATTCCGGTAGCGATCTGCATCATCATCGCGGTTGCCGTCGGCCACGCCCTCGTGCAGCGCTGGTTCGACCGCCGCGAAGCCGCCAAGGGCATTTCCGACGATGCGGGCGCCGTCTCCGGCAAGACCGAAGACGCCTTCGCCGGTGCGGGTCCCGCCTTCTACGCGATCCTTCCGATCCTGCCGCTCTTCCTCCTCATCATCTTCTCGCCGATGGTCTACAACGGGATCAAGCTCAATCTCGTCACCGCGATCATCGTCTCGATCCTCGTCGCCTTCGTCGTGGACCTCGTGAGCCGCCGCGCTCTGAAGGACGTCTGCAAGGACTTCGGGGCCTTCTTCGAAGGGATGGGGAAGGTTTTCACCTCGACCGTCTCCCTCATCATCTGCGCCGAACTCTTCGCTCTCGGTCTCACGAAGATCGGCGGCATCTCGACCATGATCCAGATGGCGGCCGCGCAGCAGGACGTGGGTCTCTACCTCATGCTCTTCGTCATGATGGCCATCATGACGATCGCGACGATCGTGACGGGGTCGGGCAACTCCGCCTTCTTCGCCTTCTCGCCCCTTCTTCCGGAAGCGGCCGCGAGCGTGGGCTACAACACGATGGCGCTCGTCATCCCCGTGCAGTTGGCGGCGAGTCTCGCCCGTCCGATGAGCCCGATCTCGGGCGTCATCATCGCCGTCTCGGGCATCGCGGGCCTCACCCCGATCGAACTCATCCGCCGTACGATTCCGGTCATGATTTTCGGCATGATCGTGAACGTCGTCGCGGCGCAGATTTTCCTGTGATTCTCACGTAAGGAGATTCAAAAATGGCATATCTCATCAAGGGTGCGCACGTCTTTGCGCCGGAAGACCTCGGCGTCGTCGACGTCCTCACCGTGAACGACAAGGTCGTGGCGGTCGGCAAGGACCTCTCCGCCCAGCTCCCCGACCTCGAAACGATCGACGCCAAGGGCCTCGTCATGACGCCGGGCTTCATCGATCAGCACATCCACGTGACCGGTGGCGGCGGTGAAGGCGGCCCCAAGACCCGCACGCCCGAACTCGTTCTCTCCGAACTCGTCGCCTGCGGCACCACGAGCGTCGTGGGCGTTTCGGGGACCGACGGCACGAGCCGCTCGATCCCGAATCTTCTCGGCAAGGTCCGCGCTCTGCAGGCCGAAGGCGTCTCCGCCTGGATGTACACGAGCAACTACGCCTATCCCCCGACCACGCTCACGAGCTGCGTGCGCGACGACCTCTACTTCGTCCCCGAAGTCCTGGGCGTGAAGATCGCCATGGGCGACCACCGCTCGAGCTTCCCGACCGAAGACGAAGTCATGCGTCTTTTGACGCAGATCCGCGTGGGCGCGATGGTCGCGGGCAAGCTCGGCGTTCTGCACATTCACCTCGGCAACATCGTCGGCCCCTTCGACATGTTCCTTGACTGCGTCAAGCGCGGCATGCCCATTCAGCACATCCGTCCGACGCACTGCGCGCGCCACCCCGACGTCTTCAAGGGGGCGATCGAGTTCGGTCTCGCGGGCGGCTACGTCGACATCACGACGGGCGGCTCCTGCGCCGTGGGCACTCCGGCCGCGGGCGTCAAGGCCGTGCTCGACGCGGGCGTGCCGCTCGACCACGTGACGATGAGCTCCGACGGTCACGGCTCCGTTCCGCGCTTCAACGAGAAGGGCGAAATGGTGGGCCTGGGCGTCGGCGGCGTCGCCTGCAACCTGAAGGAAGTGAAGCGCCTCGTTCAGGAAATGAACGTCCCGATGACGACGGCTCTTTCGGTCGTCACGGCGAACGTCGCGAAGGCTCTGCAGCTCCCGGGCAAGGGCTTTGTGAAGGCGGGCGGCTCGGCCGACCTCAACCTCTTCGACGAAGATCTCAACCTCGTGCACGTCTTCGCCAAGGGCCGTCAGATGATGCGCGAAGGCGAAATCATCGTGAAGGGAACGTTCGAGGAATAATCCCGATCGGGCTCTTTATTTGAGAGAAATCCGCGTTGTCCTTCTTTGGGGCGGCGCGGATTTTTTGTGCCCGGAGAAAAGGAAGCGGGCTTCCGAAGCTGAAGAAAGGCGCGGACGCAAGGACGGGCGGGACCGGGGAATCCCTTCAAGAGTGAAAGGAAAGGGGAGGCGACGAAAGAGTCCGGTCGTTTGAGCGGCGCCGCCGTCGATCCAGAACGGACGACGACGGTCGTCACGTCGATGGGCAATGACGTCTCCGCCGACAAGCAAAAAGCCCGAGTCGCGCCAACGACAAGGGCTTTAAGCTTTTTTCGGAGGAGGATGGCGATGAGAAATCGAAACAACTCGCCAATCTCCGTAGAGATCATAGCACGCCTCGTAGAAAATTGTGTTTCCGTATTCCGGTGATTTGTGTGACGGGGATGACCGTAATGATTTGAGTGATTAAGGGCGTGAAAGGAGAAAAGGAAGGATGAAAGAAGAAAATGTGAAACGTGGTTTGGAGCGATAAGGTTTTATCCGTCGGAATATAAAGGCACTTTGATCGAAGCTGCAAACCAGTCGGAAAGAGGCATCTGAAGCGGGCGATTTGGTGCTTGTTTTCTGTTCTGCGACATGTGGTGTCGTAAGGGGTTGGAGTGGGTGCGAGAGGTGGAAAATGATGCCGAAAAGTCCCGATCTTTTCGAAGTATTGTGGGAACTGGTGTTGAGAACTTTCTATGACGCGTTTTGTGAATATTTTCGGTGTAAGGGTAATAGATTTTTTTGCTGATCTTTATTCGGAGAACACGTGTTTCGCGGGTGATTCGCTAAAATCATCGAATCGGAACGGCAGTCCGAAAGGAAACACGCCTCCTCCTTGTCGTTTTTTGTGTTGCGGACCGTACGGAATTGGCGGCGATTGTCGCCATGGCAGTGTGCAATGGTGCCTCTGCCAACATGCAAAAGGCCCCAACCGCGGCTACGGTAAGGGCCTTTGCTTATTACTAAGGAGGATGGCGATCCACATACGTAAAGTCTCGCCGATCTCCGTAGAAATCATAGCACGCTTCGGGCGCAAAATTTGTGTCCGCGTTCGGGTGATAGTGCCGATCGCTGCGCTCGTCGTGCTGATTTCGACGGCCATTAAGCTCGGCGGCTAGACATAGTCGATTCGAGCCCAAGAGGGGCGTCTCCTTCGGGGGCGCCCCTCGCCGCTTTTTGGGGGCGGACTCGAAGCGGAGGAATCGAATCTATTCTCAGGGAAAACCCTTTGCACCGTTTTCCCGAAACTTCAGGCAGAATGGATTTCGCTTTTACGGCGAACGGACGCAAAGGAAATCGGCGCACGTTCTAAAAATCCCGGGCTCTGCGCCCGCAACGGATTTCCACCTTCCACAACGGCTTCTTTCTTCTTGAGACTCGTCCCTGCGATGTGTTGAAAGGTGGAAGAAGTTCTTTTCTTAGCTGCCTCGTGGGCGCTGTCCCACAGGCCTGAGCGGCTCAAGCGGGGACGTGCGTCCCCGAGGTTTTCTTTTTTCTTTTTCCGAAAGGAGAAAACCCATGATAAACAGTCGCTTGGTGCCGGCGAGTGAATTCGGCGCTCATCTGACCCCGTATCCTCCTTGCCGAGGCTATTCATTCGACGAACGAAGCGATGTCGAGAGACACCGCATTCCCTCCGTCAATCCTTCACACTTTTTCTCCCACAACGTCTTCGGACAGCTCTCCCTCTGGTGGAGATTTGCCGAAGCCGAACCCCTCTACATCTCGGGCCCGACGGGCGCGGGCAAATCGAGCACGGCGTGTCAATTCTGCGCGCGTCTCGGCATGCCCGTCGTTTCCGTCATGGCACGACCCCGCATGGATCGGCGCGAGCTGATCGGCCGCTGGGTTATGGATGAAAAGGGGATGCGCTGGGTCGACGGTCCCGCCGCGCTCTGTTGGCGCTACGGCTGGATTTTGCTCATCAACGAGTTCTCCTGTGCGGGTCCCGAACTCTGGGTGTCGTGCAACGACATCCTCGAGGGACTGCCGCTCGAGCTCGATCAGGTGGGCCGGGTTCTGCCGCGTCATCCGGAAGCCCGGGTGATAATCACCGACAACACGCGCGGCGCTTCGGGCGATGCCGCCGACGAGGGGTTTCTCGGCCGAAGGCTGCAGGACCGCTCGACGGTGGACCGTTTCTGGCACCTCCGAATGGAGGGCTTGAACGAGTACGAGGAGACCGCTCTTCTCGTCGCGACGCTTCGCCGCGACTGGAAGGAGGCGCTTCCCCCCGAAGTGCTCTCGGACCTCTGCGTGCGGCTCGCACGCGTCGGTGCGGACAGCCGCGCCGCCGCGAAGAAGAGCAGCATGGCCTTCGAGAACGCCTCGGTGGCGGTGAGTCATCGGGTGCTTCGCCGGGTTCGGGACATTCTCTGTTCCTTCCTGCTCGGCGAAGCCGTGAAGATGAACGATCCGATCCGGAGCGCCGTGCGCCTGGCTTTTTCGGAAGCCCTGGGCGCCGTGGAGCGCGAGGCCGTGGAGACGCTTTTCGTCACCACGCTCGGAAACTTCATCGACGAGGCGCGCAAACGCGTGAACCGTCGCGACGTCGAACCGCCGGCCTTCGCCTGAAAAGCGAAGGCAAAGGAGAAACGTCATGAAGCCTCCATAAGCGCCGCGCGGGTCCGTTTTCATGCGGCCCGCGCGCTTCCGGACCGGACCCACGGGTCCGACAAAAGCAAAGTGTGAAACCCCAAGGGACTTTAGCGGAGATCCCCCGCGCCGAATGTCGGCGCGGTCCTCCGCTGGGTCCCTTTCTTTTTTGACGGAGAGACAAAATGAGTCGATTCCGCGCCCTCACGGGCACCAAACGAGCCGGCGCAGCCCGGCGCAAAAACGCCGTCGACGTGACCGTTCTGAACCGCATCGGGAAAAACGACTGCGCCGCGGGCGCCGAGGCCGCCGGGCGGGTCTTCCGGACGGAAGCCTCCAAAGGCCGGGTTCTTCGGCAGGCCGCGCCCCTCGTCCTTTCGGCCGCGTGCCGAAAGGAGGGGCTCTCGGTGAAGTTCACGGCCCGTCCCGCCACCGACGGGAAGACCGTCTGGCTGGGACCGATCGACTTCGGAAATCCGCTCGCCCCCGTGTTCGTATACGGACACGGACTTCACGAGCGCGGGCACGTCGTGCATTCGGACTTCTCGCTCCTTCGCGGAGCGGCGGTGAAGAATGCCCCCGCCTGCGTTTTCGAGTGGGCGAACCTTTTCGAGGACGTTCGGGTGGACGCGTTGACGAGCGCCGCGTACGCGGGCTACGGGATTCTTCGCGAAGCCCTCTACCTGGCGCTCCAGAGCGCGGGGATGAGCCGCTTCGTCGAAGACGTGCCGGGAAGACCCGCGTACGACGTCGTGAAGCTCTACTACCTCGCGCGCCTTTGGGAGCGCGAGTTGGGCTTGACGGTCGTCGAGCGGGATCTGCAGTGGCTCGAGCGCGAGATGGGGCGAATCTTCACAGAAGACGAAAAGCTTCGGCTCGATCGTCTCGTCTTCTCGGCCTGGCCCTTGCGCTCGACCGAGGACGCCGTGTCGCTCGCCCTTCGTCTCGCGGAGCTTCTCGCAAACTTTGCCGAAACGCTCGCACCCCCGCAAAAGGGCGCGGACGAGGGCAAGGCCGCTTCCGACGGAAAGGGAGATTCCCTTTCGCCTGAACCCTTTCAGCCCTCTCTCTTCGGAGAGGCCTGGGGGTACGAGGAGAAGCGCGATGAATCCGACGCCGTGCGGCGCGACCGCATCCTCTCGATTCTCGAGGGATCGGGTCGTCCCGCCTTCGCGGGGTCGGGGCACGCCAAGGCGGACGCCTCGACGGGGCTTGCCCGAAAGGGTGAAAACCGCGTGACCTACGAAGACGGTCCCACCTTCCGGGCGGAATCGTGGATGCGGATGGACCGGCTCGAGCGTGCGCTCTGGCCCGCCGACACGCGGATCGTTCCCGCCGGGGGCGAGACCGCGCCCGCGCGCCGCCGTCCCGACGTCGAGATGCTCTTCAAAAAGACGCTCTCGCGTCTCACGCGGCTGAACGGCGCGCTCGAGGACCTGCTTCTTCGGCGCGTTCCCTTGCCCGTCGGTTTGACTGAGACGGGCTGGGACGTCGACGACATGGAGCTCGACCGTCTCGCCGTGGGCGACGCCCGGGTCTTTTCGGTCTGGGAGGACGCGCAGGGCGTGGAGGCGGCGGTCTCGATTCTGCTCGACAGTTCGGGATCGCTCTCGGAAGAGGACTTCGCACTCGTGAAGGCCTCGGGCTACCGTCTCGCGTCGGTTTTGGAGAAGGTCCCGAACGTCGCGCTCGAGACGGCGCTCTTTCCGGGAGACGCCGGCTACACCGCCGAGGTCATCACGACCTTCGGCGAATCGGTCGAAGCGTTTGCGAAGCGAACCGGCGCGCGCGAGAGTTGCGGCGGCACGCCCGTCGTGGCGGCGCTTCTCTCAACCGCGCAGAGGCTCCTCGAACGGCCCGAGGCGCGCAAAATCCTGATCCTTTTGACGGACGGGCATTTTGAGCGCGAGAACCTACGGAGCGTTCCCGAAGACGTCGAGGCGGCCGGGATCGAACTCGGCGTCCTCCTCGTCGGGAGCAACGCCGCGGACCTCTGGGGGCGCCACTGCGAGCGCATTCGAGACGTCCGGGGCGTTCCCGCGGGGATCGTCAAGTTGATGAAGCGCCTCCTGCAGGCGGCGCGCAACTGACGATCCTTCTCGCGAACCGTTGCGGTTCCGTGAGAAGCGTGTACTTCGTTCGTCGGTCCGCAGGGCTCTCCTTCTTCTCTCCTTCGGGAGAGAAGGGGAGGCCCGTGGTCCTCTTTCTTTTTCCTCTCTTCTTTCTTTTCTTCCCGAAGGGGAACTTTTCTCGTTGGGGAGGCGTCGGTCGGACGGGCCGGTTTTCGAAAGCTTCGGGTTTGAGGGTGTAAGCCCGCTTTCGAAAGTCTTCCCGTTTCGCGTCCCGCACGCCGAGCCGCCTTGTCTCTCTATGGGGTCCCGACGGGCTCCGAAACCTTCTTTCGCTCATGACGGTACCCGAACTCTACGCAGCAAGAAAATCGGCCGTGCGCCAGGCGCTCGGCACGGACCTCGTCGCCCGTTGGCGCACGCCCGGGCGTCTTGCGTTCGGGCTCTCGGAACCCGTCGGCGGGGCGGCAAGAACGGCAGTCGACGGCGTCCCGGAGACTTCGGATCTGCTCGACGACGAAGGCCGCCCCGTCTGGGCGCCCGTCGATCCGGTGGCGATCCTGGCGAGGCGCCGGGAGACGCTGCAGCGCATCCTTCTCGCTTCGGCCGATCGGGCGCTCTTTGAAGCGCATTTTCTCCCCGCGCTTCTCGCCTGGGCCGCCTTCGTCGAGGACCTCCCCGACCTTCGGGACGAGGCGTTTGCCAAGCAGGGCGGGCTTTTTCTCTTCGGACTCGAGTCGGCACTTGCGGCCCTCAGGCGGCTGGACGCTCGGGTCTTCGGGTTGACGTTGGATCCCGTCGCGAGAAGACGGCATCGGGAGCGCTGGAAGACGATCGTCTTTCTCTCGGCGCTCGCCTACGGCGAAAACCGTCTCGCGGACCTCACGGTCGAGGCGGACGGTAGGCGTTGGCGTCGGGACGAGGCGCTTCTCAGCTTTGCGCTCGCCGCCTGCGGAGGCTCGGAAGCCGCTTCCACGGACGGAGCGGGGAAGGCGAAGGACGTACTCTTTACCGTGCGCAGATGCCGCACGGCGACGACGGGGCTTGACGCGGGTTTTCTTCGCTGGGTTCCCGATCGAACGAGAAGGTGGCTCACGGAAGATCCCTTCTTTGCGGAACTCTTCGAGGGGCGGTGTCGGGGAAAGGTCCGGCGCTCCGACGAAGCGAAGTTTCTCGAAAGACTCGTGCGCGACGCCGTCTTTGAAGTCCTCTGGAAGCGGCGGGGCGCAATGTCGGATGCGCTCGCGGACGACCCCTTCGCGGGCGTTCAGGAGGCGCTATCCCACTGGGTGGAGGAGGCGTGGCTCGAAGCCGTGCGCGAAGGAGCGTGGCTCTTTTGCGGACCGCACTCGGACGGGGTTCTCCTTCACGGGGTCGAAGGCGTCTTTTTGCTCTGGCCCGACGCCCCCTCGAAGATTCTCACCGAAGGGATCGCCCGCGTGCCGGGTGCACCGGCCGCGCGTGAGGGCATGCCGCAGGATCTGAACGACTGGCTGCGCGTCCTCGCGATGAGCGGCGTGATCGAAACCCGCGGGGACGCGGGGGCGTTGTTTCTCATCCGCGTACCGGCGCTTCCCGACCGAAAGAAAGCGGGCCTCACCGACAAGGTTTCGGGAAAACTCGCCGAGGCCGTGCTCCTTCGGGAAGGGAAACGCTTTCTCGAAGCCGCCCGCATGCGCGCGGCGGAAGCTTCCGAAATCTTCTTTGACGAACCCCTCGGGCGGCTTCTCGCGGAAGACCGCCACAAGGAGGAAATCGAAGAGCTCGAAGACGAAGCCCGAAGCGTGCTCCCCGGACGATTCGCCTGGGCGGTAAACGAAAGATTGCGCGAACCCTCGATGCTGGCCGAAGCGCTTGAAGCGGCCTTTGCGGACATCAATCGGGGCGACCCCGCCCGAAACGCCTCGGCCTTCGGGGTCTTCGTGCCGTTGCGGCTCCTGAGACGTCCGTCGACTTCGGTCCTTCTTCGCTGGCTCACGGACAAGGGGGCGCTCCTTCAAAACCGGCCGGGACAACTCTTCTGGCGGCGTGACGCGCTCGCCGCCCAAGAGATCGACTGTCTTGAAGACGGACGGTTCGGCGCCTTCCCCTTGGGGGTCGTGCCGAGGGGCTCAGAAGCCGAAGAGGAAAAGAGAGAGCCGACGGGAGCGCTCTACGGCGCTTCGGACGCCGCGGATCCCGAAGCGAACGAAGCCGAGGGCCCCGAAGACCGCATGGATCGGGCGCTGCGCGACCGGGGCGTACGGAACTTCTGGACGGAGCGTCTCGAGCGGGGGGGCGGCCGCTCCGTACGCGGAGGAGGGCGTACTGATCGCCGCACATTTCGTGCGGCCGGTGCTTCGCTACGCCGACGGGCGGGAAGAGGACGCCCCCTGGCCGCCCGCGGCGGCGGGTTTTGCCGGACGAGGGCGGTACGTGCCCGTTCGCGGGGAATACGTTCCGGGGCGGGACAACGATTGAAAGCCTCGGGGGTCGACGGGAACGAGGCCGTTGGCGAACGCTTCGGCAGGGAATCGGTTGGGTCGTCGGGGTTGGCCGGGGGTAGTCGAGGTTGGGAACACGTCCCGCCGGGAAACGAAACAGGAAAGAAAGGAGAAGACAAGATGAGACGGGAAAACGCCCGGCCGTCGGGCGGCAATGACGAGTACGGACCGGCGGATCCGGAAAGGGAAGCGGGTTCGGTCAACGGGAGCGACGAGGGTCAAGAACGGAAGAATTTCGCATCGGGTTCCGAAGCCGTTTCGGAAAGTCGGCTCGGGGCGGAGACGGAAAATCTGCCGGGTGCCGCGGGGGAACCATCCTTCGGTGCCTTCACCCGGGAGGAAAAGCGCGCCTTTCTCGCCTGGGGACGGGATCTCTTTCATCCCAGAACGAATCCCTTCGGGCGCTCGGACGCCACGAACGACCCCGACGGACGGGCCTTGGCGCTCTGGCGTCCCGCCTGGGAGGGGAGTGTCGTCGTGGCCGCGTTTCCGTTGGCGGCCTTCTATGCCTGGGGCGCCGAAGGGGCCTGGGCGGCGCCCCTGGGGTTCTGCATCGGGGCCTTCGGGTGCGTGCGGTTGCTCGACGTCGTGCTGTTGTTGCGCCGCCGCGCGAAGCTCTCGGGCAAGGCCCCCGCCTTCATGGGCTGGGGCGACCTGGTGATTCGGATGCGGCATATGCAGAGGCGCGCGGGAGGCGTTGGAAAGCAAAGGGAAGAGAAGGGCTCGGCGGGCGTTTCGCGCGAAGACGCGGCGCTCTCGCGGTTGCGCGGCGTTCTCTCGGGCGAGGACGCGCTTTTTGCCGCGGGAGCGGGCGCGCCCGTGAAGGAGTTGTGGCTCGGGCTCGGTTTCTTGTGGACGCCCGTCCATGCGCAGCGCCTCTTTGAACTCTCGACGGTCGCACCCGAGACGCTCTTTGTTTCTCCATTCGTGAAGAAACTCGTGGGCGTGCGCGAAAAGGGGCTCGGTCCCGGGGATACGGGCTCGCCCGTCCTCCACGGCGTGGGGGACGACGAAGGGGATCTCTTTCGGCCCTTGTCGTCGCTCGGCGGCGGAACCGCGATCGTGGGGACGACCCAGGCGGGGAAAGGCGTGATGTTGACGAATCTCGTTCGTCAGGCGATTCTTCGCGGGGATCCGGTCGTCGTGATCGATCCGAAATCCTCCAAACGTCTTAGGAACGCCGTTTTCGCCGCCTGCCGCGCGGCGGGCCGCGCCAAGCCCCGCGAATTTCATCCAGCCTTTCCCGACCGCGGGATTCGGTTCGACCCTTTCGGCAGTTTCGCCCGAGCCACGGAATTGGCAACCCGCGTCAAGGCCGTCATGCCCGCCGACACCTCGGGGGCTTTTTCGTCCTTTGCCTGGCAGGCCGTGCTCGTGGTGGTGGAGGGGCTGCTCTTCGTAGACCGTCGTCCTTCGCTTCGTCGGCTCGCCGACACGATCGAGTCGGGAATCGACGCGCTTCTTGACGAGTGTCTTACGAAGCATTTGACGGACTTCGGGCCCGAAGACTGGCCCGCGCGCGTTCGGGCGAAGTTGGACGAAGTCGAAGAGCAGGGCTTTCGGCGGGGCGAGCGCAATCTCGAGCTCTCCGTCAAGGCCCTTTTCTGGGAGGAGACGGTAAAGCCCAAACACCCCGAACCCGTTTTGAACCGTCTCATCGACACCTACCGCCACGACCGCGAGCACTACGCGAAGATCACGGCTTCGCTGATGCCGGTCCTGGCGATGCTCACCGCGGGGAGCCTCGCCAAAAGTCTTTCTCCCGACCGCGAAGACCCGGACGATCCCCGGGACGTCGAGACGCTCGAAGGGATCGTCGGGGCGGGCGGGGTCTTCTACGTGGGCCTCGACGCACTGCCCGATTCGACGGTGGCGTCGGCGCTCGGGAGCATTCTTCTCGCCGACCTCACGGCGCTCGCGGGCGCGCGCTACAACGAGGAACGCTCGGGGGCGTCTGTGGGACGGATTTCGCTTTTCGTGGACGAAGTCTTCAACGTGATCAACGAGCCCCTCATTGAACTTTTGAATAAGGGGATGGAGGCGGGCGTGCACGTGACGGTCGCGATGCAGACGATTCCCGATCTCACGGATCGTCTCGGGTCCGAAGCGAAGGCGCGCATGGCACTCGGGAACCTCAACAATCTGATCGCCTTGCGAACCAAGGACCGCGCGACCCAGGACTTCGTCGCGGAAACCTTCGGGAAGACGACCCTCTGGCAAACCGAGGTCGGCATCACGACGGGCGCGGCCGCGCACGTGAAGCCCAACTTCTCGGCCTCCGTCACAAAGCGCATGTCGGGGATGCGAGACGACATCGTGCCGCGCGACTGGTTGGGGAGGCTCCCGAACTTGGAATTCTTCGCGTCGCTTTCGGGCGGAAAACTCTACAAGGGGCGCATTCCCATTCTGATCGACACGGACGAGGGCGTGAAGCTCGGTCCCGTTAAGGAGCTCTCATGACGGGCGTGCAGCGGTTCTTTTTGCTTTTGACCTTGTGGTTGGTGACGCTGTCGCTTCTGCCGTTTTTCACGGATCCCGGGCGCTGGATGCAGATCGCGGTCCTCGAAGGGGCGGCGCTGCAGCACGCCTTCGGCGGTTGGGAGGGAGAGGTTGCGCGGGTGGTGGCCGAAGGCTTGGGTGATTTCTTCTCGTGGCTACTCTTTCCCTTTCGGATTCTCTACGGCTGGAACGAGCAGACCTACTGGTACAGCCTCAACGGTGCGTGGCAGGTGGGAAAGACGACGCCCTTTTACGCGGCGCTCGAGGCGATCCTTCGGGTCTTTGCGTTTCGGTGGGGGCACCTGGCGGCGACGTCGCTGTGGTTTCTGCCCGCGGGGCTTTTTCTTCTCTGGGACGCCCGAAGCGAGCGGCGGATCCGCAGCGCCCGCATGAAGGCGCCGAGTCCCGTGCTTTTTGCCTGGGGATTGGCGGCGGGGCCGATTCTCTTCTTTCTGCCCGTCTTCGGGTTTCTCGTGCCCTGCGTGTATCCCGCGTGGGCGTACGCGTTGCTCCCCGCGGCGACATACTGGGGGTGGAGGACGGCGGGGGTGAATTTTCACAGGTTTTTGTGAGGCGGGAATCTTCGCTTGAAGAAAGCTTGCGTCACAGGGTTTATGACGTTTTTGTTAACTGTGCCCTTTTGGCAACAAAACTTAGATTGCAGGGGTATTTCTGGAGCGGAGGGGGCAATGCCTTGAGGGGGCGCGGGTTAAACGGGAAAGTTGCATCGAATGTGTATCAATATTAGGGTTACCCCCCCCTGAAGACTTATTTTATGTGCTTGCGGTCATTGTTAGGATGGCGTTGATTCCGTTCTCAAGGACGGGATTATGGAGTTTTACGCTCTTACAAGAAAAAGCAACGTTGTCTTTTTTGGAGAAAATTCGATGAACAAGAGTTTCAAGGTTGTCTTCAACAAGGCCCGCGGTGCGCTCATGGTCGTGAACGAAGTCACGTCCAGCGTGCAGGCCAAGGGGACGAAGACCGTGATCGCCGCCGCCGTCGCCGCGCTTGCCGCGAGCGGTGTCGCGGCTGCCGAATGGGTTGATGCGCCGAAGGATCTGGAGTCCGTTGAGGCTGAGCAGGGATGGGAGAACGTCAAGGATCAGAACCGTTTTGACTGGGCGCCTGACTCCAAAAAGGCCGGTAGTTTCCTGTCAACATCTGATGAAAAAACGTTTGACAAGACGCTCTGGGTGTCCGGTAACAATACAAATGCCCAGGCGACCGGTCTTGCCGTTACGGGAGCGGACGGCAAGCTGACGAACGCAGGCACGATTTACGTCACGTCCGGCAAGGACGGTGTTTCGTATCAGAACAAAGGTATTTGGGCCGGCAACGGCGCCACCGCGACCAACGCAGGGGTGATCGTGGCGAAGAATGCCTACGGCATGACCGTGGGAACCGAAGAAAGCGGAGCCAACGCTTCGAAGATCGTCAACAAGGGCACGATTTCAGTTGTTGAGACCGGCGCCGGCATGGAACTCGGCGGAGTCTCGGGTTCGACGGCCGTCAATGCCGGCCTCATCAGCGTCGCCACGCCTACCAAGGAAGGCAACGGAGGAACGCTGCGCTTCGGTCACGGTGTGCTCATCCAGGATTCGAGCAACAACGTCTTCACGAACTACGGCACGATCGAAGCGGCCGACGGTGCCTCCGCCATTGAAGTCAAGACGACTGGCACGGCTACTGCTGACAACACCCTGAACTTTGAAGCTGGTTCCAAGGTTGTTGGTGAAGTGCACATCGGTACGGGTGTGAAGGGCACGGTCATTAATGCCAACGGCTACAAGGGCGAACTGGCTCTTAACAATGACTCCGATAACCTCGAACTCAACGTGAACGACGGTGCCGACCTCGAACTGAAGGATGGCTACGGTTCCGTCATTTCGAATGCCGTCATTAACAACGGTACGCTCGAGGCTTCGATTTGGCAGTCCTATAAGAATTCCGAAGGCAAGGACGCTATCGACAACGTCTTCAAGAACGTGACGGTTAACGAAGGCGGCATCTTCAACGTCAAGCAGCTTAATTCGGGCGGTAACAAGGATAATCTTGCCGAAAAGCCGCATAACGTGCTTCTTATCAAGGGCGCCAACTGGACGCTGAATGGTGGTGTTCTGCAGGTTGCCGGTCAGAACTACACGGATGCTGTTAAGGTCGGTACTGGCGAGGAACAGCAAGCCGGAAGCCTGACGATCAATTCTGGCGACTACTCCTTCACGAGTCTTGAGATCGGTAAGCACGGCCAGACCACGGTCACGGGTGATCTTACGGTTGGTGCTTTGACGCTCTCGGGCGCCACCGTGGCCGTCGATAATTACGCTCACGTTTTGGTGACGGAAAATGGCTCTCTCACGCTGAACGGTGCGCTGACTGCGAAAGGTAATTACAAGGCTGTTGACGGTCATACGGGCGTTTACGTTGAAGGCAACCTCATTCTTGGTGAAGAGGCCAACCTGACTGACGTAAAGAAAGGTGCGCTTACGATCAACGGAGAGTTGACCGCCAAGCAAGAACAGATCTTCCAGGGCAAGGACAATAATTTTGACCTTACGGATCTGGCCAAGAAAATTGACTTTACGGAAGAATCGGGTCTTCTTCTCACCACTGAAACCTCGATGGAGCAAGAGGCTTTTGAAGAGCAACTCGCAACGCTCGAAGGGAAACTGAACGGAAAGACCGACATCGTTTTCACGAACCTAAACATCAAGGGCGGCGCCAAGTTCAGCACGAAGCTTGGTTTCAATGGCTATTCCATGGAAGTTGATGCTTCTGGTGTGCAGGCGGATGCTGAAGGCAAGGTGAGCCTTGATGCCACGGGTGATGACGTTGCCGTTGGTGCCCTCAAGGTGGCAACTGGTACGACTGATGTTTCTCTCAAGAATGGTGACAAGGAGTTCGTCTTTGCTGGCCTCGGCGGCAATGTGATCACGGGCGTTGACTCCGTCGAGTCCATCACTGCCGACGGTGAAGTTACCCTCGGTTGGGACGAAACCTCCAAGGGCGTGGTGAATGCTAAGACGCTGAATGTCCAAAAGCTCTCTGTCGCTGGTCAGTTTGAAGCAACGAACGTGCAGGTCGCGCAAGACAGTCAGGTTGAAGAACTCGGTAGTCTCAAGGTCGAAGTGTTGACGGGTGACAGTGCCTTTACCGTTCAGCAGGGTGCTACGCTCGATGTACGTCAACTTGCGATTGATACGAAACTGATGCAGGGCTCCACCCTCGTGATCGGTGAACGTCTCAAGGCTGAGGTTGCCACGACGCCTGCCGATGAGCTCCTTGATCAGATCGTTAAGTCTGTCACGCTGACGGAAGTTGATTCCATTGCCACGACGAACTCGAACGGCCGCAACCTTTTGATGGCGGCTGCCGGCGAACAGTACAAGGCTGACACGAACGTCGGTCTCTATGTGGACAACACCATTGCCGTCGAAGAGTCGAATGGCAAGCTTCTGGTTGGCACCAACGCTACTGATACCGCCGGAGCGGTCTCTCTCGGCGATAATGCCGTGATGGTGATCGATGCGAGCAAGTTCTCCGCCGACAAGGCAGTCTTTGATGCGACGCTCTCCGTCAATGCCACGACCAGCGTCATCCTCACGGGCGCCGACCGTATTGGTTCCGTCAAGCTCTTTGAAGGAACCAAGACTTTCGGTGGTGACACGGCTTCGGAGGACAATTTCAAGACTGCGTTGCAGGCCAGCGACAAGAACGCCTGGTTGAGCTACGGTGTCGACAAGGTGACGGAAGGCGAAAACAAGGGTACGTTCATCAAGGTTGCCTTCGAAAAACAGGCCAAGGCTTCTGCTGAAGTCAACGCCTTTGCGGAATCCGTCCTGACGAACGGTTCCGAATCGCTTGGTGTTGTCAACGCAATCGGCACGACCTTTGTGGACGATCAGGGTGGTCTCTCCGACCTTGGTGAAGAAGCCCTCGACGAATACATGGCTCTCCCCGCTGTGGCCGGTACCTACAACGCCGCTTATGACGCGGCCGAACAGGTCTGGAACACGATCGGTGCGCACAACATCGACCGTACGGCCGGTAAGACGAACGGCGTCTGGGCCGACGTCTTCTATTCGGCCAACGAAGCGGGCGACATGTACGGCAACGGCTACGGCTATGAAGCCGACGTCTACGGCGGCGTGCTCGGTTACGACTACACGGCCGCCTGCGGCGGCAAGATCGGTGCCGCTCTTACGATCGGTACGTCCGACGTCGACGCCAAGGGCGACTTCATCGGCGACTACGGCAACGACGCCGACTTCTGGGGGCTTTCGATCTACGCTTCGAAGGACATCACCGAAAAGATGATCGTTTCGGCCGACATCACCTACCTGTCGCTTGACAACGACATCAAGGGCTCGGTTGCCGGTGCTTCCGTCGCCGAATCGATCGACTCGTCCGTCATCTCGGTTGGTCTCCGTGCCGACTGGAAGGCTTACGAATCGAACGCCTTTGAAATCGTTCCGCACGCCGGCATCCGTTATGCCCAGATCGACGTGGACGACTATCGTGAAATGGACGGCGAATCGCTCGACGTTCTCGAAATGCCGATCGGCGTTGCCTTCAACGGCAAGTTCGAAGCTGCCGGCATGAAGTTTGTCCCGACGTTGGACTTCACGGTTGTTCCGCAGATCGGCGACACGGAAGTTCATCCGCTGAACGGCGACACGCTCGACGTGTTGAACAATACGTACAACACGACGCTCGGCATCTCCGCCGAATACGGTGACTTCACCTTCGGCGTTGCCGCCAAGTATGGCTTCGGTACGGACGACCGCAGCAATGCGGGCGTCAAGGTCAACGCCACCTACGCCTTCTAATCCCAAGAGGGCCTGAACGCTTCCCGCTGTCCTTTCGGAAGGTCGGCGGGGGCTTCAAAACTTTGAGAATCCTCCGTTCCTCACCGGACGGAGGATTTTCTGCATGTGTTTTACTGGAGAGGGGAAATTCCAAACAAAAAGTAGAATTGTGTTGGGTATATATGTTTTCTTTGGTTTGATCTGATTGTGCGGTATGAAGATGATGTGTAAAGTGTATGATTTCGAGGCTGGTTTGCTGAAAGCAGAGGTGCGAAAGATAACAAAAGGTGACTTCTTGCAGGATATGGAAGACTATCTTGGAAAAATGTTGGATGGTCGACAAAGGTTGACTCGATCGTATTTGCTGTCGTATCCGTTCTTTGTGAAATATTTTTCTGAAGTTGAGAATATTACATTTAATGAATTGATATTGGGTGTCTATCTGATCTATGGTTGGATGCCCAGAGCTTTGTGTTTTAATGAGGGTAAGCCCCTCAGTCAGGAAGATTTTGTTGAGTTGAGAGCGAAACTTTCTGAAGTGCAGAAGTGGTCTGAAAAACACTTCGATGAAATGCTCGGCAAAGACGGTTGTGCGAGCGAGAAGGGAAAAGAAGAAAAGTCTCTTTTCTTGCTGAAAAAAGTGACAAACGGCTCGATCGTTGGTATGTCAAAACTCCTGCATTTCATCAATCCGAAATTCTTCCCGATTTATGATTCAAACATCGCAGCAGTGGTTGGTGAAGTGAAGACGGTGGATGAGTATTTTGCATATGTGAAGGCTTTTCACTGCTTTACCAGGGAAATTTTGAATCATGACAGTGAAGAGTTCGAACGAATTCGTAAAGATTTTGAAGACGCTTGTCGTAAAGAATTTGGAAATCAAACGAACATGGAAGTGACGACGGTTCGTGCAATTGAGCTCGTTTTGTTCCAGATCGGCAAGTCTATTAAGGATTCGAAGAAGACTGCGAAGAACCCGTGAGTTTGACAATCGCATTTCCGCAAGGATTCTGTGCTGTGGCTTTCTTTCGCAGCTTTGCTGATAAAGTGACCTCAACACTTTCTGCCGCCTTGCTACGAGAGGCAACGGAGACGTCAAACCTTCTGGAATCCTCCGTTTCTCACTGATGTGGTCCCCAATTCTTAGACAAAGAATTGGGGACCACATCACACCCGGGCGGAGGATTTTTTTTCTGACCGTAATTTCGCTACTCCTCGAACATGTAGAGCGACGTCTTGCCGGCGCCGATCTTCCTGATGCGGCCGGCGTCAAGAAGCTTGCGAAGGTGGTAGTTCGCCGTGGAACGAGGAAGTCCAAGCGCCTCCTCTACGTCGCTTCGCGAGGCTTTTCCATTGGTGCGAAGCAGGGCGCGGATTCGCTCGTCCACGCTACGGACCGCGCTTCTGAGAGACGGAGATTTTGCCTCTCCCCGAAGCTCTGAGAGCGTTCGCCTTGGAAGCGACAGAGCGAAGTTCGTTGGAAAGAGCAGGAGTCGCCTTGAGAGCGGCTCGTCGGAATAGACTTCGGCAACGGTATGAAGGCCGAAGCCCGTCTCGTCCGCAAGACGCAGGGTCTGAAGAAAGGCCAGGAGTCGGGGATTGCGGCATTCGGGCGCGATTCGCAAGCGCAACATCTCATCCGTCCACTCGCCCGGACCGCCTGCCGCGAAGAACAGCGCCTCCGAAGGCGTGACGTGAATCACAAAGGGGTTCGTCGTTTGGTAGTCGCGGTGTACGACGAGGGCGACGAGCGCTTCGAGCAGAGCCGCAGGCGGCACTGCGTAGTAGTCCGTGCGCTCGAGCCTGCCGTCCAAGGGTTTTTCCATGAGAAGAAGGCACTCGTCCTGCAGAAACCGGTAAGCGTCGCGCAGAGAGAGGAGGATCGAACCCGTGAAGGTCTTTGTCCGCTTGAGGACGGATTTCTCGTTGTCCCGAAAGACCGAAACCTTGATTTGAAAGGGATTTTGATCGGAGAGAAGGAGGGCGAGACAGGTGAAGCAGCCGCTTCGCAAATCCTTGAGCCGGAAACGCACGTCCTCACACGGATTCAAGAAGAGCCCCCGCTCGCCCGCGCAGGCGCAGCAGTCGGAAAACGTGAGCGTCTGCTCCTCAGCGGTGCGCTCCTCCCAGGAAATGGGAGAAGCTTCTTCGAGAAAGCGGCTTATCTGCGCGTCGGTGGCGGGCAGCGTATGTGCCCCGGAGCGCACGAAGGCGGTTCGAATGTTCCCGGGGGCGGTGAAGTAGGGCTTGTGAGGGCCCGAAGCAACATGGAGCGTCAATACTGTCTTCCCATCAACCCGAAGGCGTCCAAAGGAGAGGAGAGGGAGAACGGGCGGGAAGATCGCCCGAAGGCGCTCAAGAAGCTGCGCTTCGAGTCGACGGGGGTCGTCAACGCCCGTGACGGTGCCCGAGCGGTCTACGCCGATGTAGAGAGCGCCGCCGAGCGTATTGGCGAGCGCCGTGATTTCCTTCGCGGCAGCGTCGGGGTCCGTGAGAAAGGTCGCGACGGCAGAAGGACAAGGCGGAAGGGACGTCATGTTTTCCTCTTTTCTTCCAAGTTTGTGCATGATTCTAAACGTCTTGGAAGTAAAGGGAAGCTCTTGAGAAGAAACCTTCGCGTCCTTGGGAAGGGGATGCGCCGAGGCGGGGTCTTTCATCAAAATTTCATAAAGGTGCTGGTCCGGGGAAGGATACATGCAAAGCATGTCATGGAGAAATTGCGACATTTGAAAGAAGTTCTGCTGCAGAAAAAGAGCGGAGAGACGGGGTGGTTGAATCCGAGGAATTCTGCGTTTTTCCATCCTGTCCGTACGTTCATCGAAATGTCATGAAGTCGTCACGGGATTGTCAAACCCGTTCGAAATAATGGGCGGCAACTGAAAAACGGACATTCGGACGAGGGCGTTGTGTGACCTTCTCCGAAGTCATCTTCTCGGAGAACCCTCATGCAGATGAAGAAAATCGTCGCCGCCACGCTCCTCGCCGTCTGCGGCGCCACGGCCTTCGCTTCGGCCGAACGCATGGTGATCGCCATGCCGCAGCTTCCCCCCACGGTCGAACCGCAGGGCTTCAATTCCAATTCCACGGACCGCGTCGTTTATTCGATCTACGAAACGCTCGTGCACGCCGACCAGAAGACGGGCGCTCTCTCCGCCGGTCTTGCGGAATCCTGGAAGCGCATCTCCCCCGAAACGGTGGAATTCAAGCTTCGTCAGGGCGTCGTCTTCCACGACGGCACGCCCTTTACCGCCGACGACGTGATCTTCTCCTTCGGTCCCGAACGCTTCTCGGGCGAAAAGGCCCCGGGCCGTGCGCATGCCTGGGAATTTCTCGGCGGCATCAAGGAAATCAAGAAGATCGATGACTACACCGTGCAGGTCACGATGAAGGCCGCCGACCCGCTGATCGAACGCCGCTTCTCGGCTCGCATGTCCGAAATCGTCTCGAAGGAATCCTACGAAGCCGCTGGCGGCTGGGACAACTGGATCAAGAAGCCCGTCGGCACGGGCCCCTACAAGATCGTCGAATTCCGCACGGGCAACCGCATCGAACTCACCCGCTTTGACAACTACTGGGGCAAGAAGGCTCCGGCCGACAACGTGGTCTTCGTGGAAGTGCCGGAACTCTCCGCCCGCGTCGCGGGTCTGCGCTCGGGCGAATTCGACCTCATCACGGAAGTTCCGCCCGATCAGGTGAAGACGCTCTCGAAGGAAACGAAGATCGACGTGGTCGGCGGTCCGGTCGACAACGTCTACGGCCTCGTCTTCGACATGCTCTCGAACCCCGTCATGCAGAAGAAGGAACTCCGTCAGGCGATCCTCCACGCGATCGACCGCGACCTCCTCGTTCAGGCGCTCTTCTCGAACCAGACGGTCACCGCCAACAGCTTCCAGTCGAAGACCTTCGGCGACCTCTACATCGCCGACGCCGACAAGAAGCTCTACGACCCCGCGAAGGCCAAGGAACTCATCAAGGCCTCGGGCTACAAGGGCGAACCCATCGTCTGGCGCATCCAGGTGGGCTACTACACGCAGGAAATGACGGTTTCGCAGGCGATCGCCGGCATGTTGAAGGCCGTGGGGCTCAACGTCAAGATCGAAGTGAAGGAAAACTGGACGCAGGTCGAAGCCGCCGGGAAGGACCGCATGATCAACAACGCGAGCTTCTCGGCCTACTTCCCGGATCCGGCCGCACAGCTCTGGCGCCGCATGAAGCCGGGCAGCTCCTGGGTTTCGATGGGCTTCTTCGGTGAAAGCACGCCTTCCTACGCGAAGTTCGTGGAGCAGGGCAAGATCCTCGAAAACTCGGTGGATCCGGCCGAACGCAAGAAGGCCTGGGAAACGATGCTCGCGATCTTCGCGGACGATCCCTACGCCTGCCCGCTCTATCAGCTTCCGATGATCTACGCGAAGCAGAAGAACGTGAACTGGACGCCGGGCACGCAGGGCTCGCTCGACCTCTCGGCCGACAACCTCTCCTTCAAGTAAATCCGACACTCTCCGGGCCCGGGAGGGGCGCGCGAGCGCCCGCCGGGCCCTTATTGCCATACGCCAAACCCTTATGACCCCAAACGAAGCCACGCCGTCGTCCCTTTTGCGTGTTCGGGATCTGCGCGTCTCCTTCGGGGCCGTGGAAGTGCTCCACGGCGTCGATTTGGACGTGCGCCCGGGCGTCATTCACGCTCTGATCGGCGAGTCGGGCTCGGGCAAGAGCGTCCTCGCGCGCTCGATCCTGGGTCTCGCCGGCCGCAAAAGCCGCACGACGGGAAGCATCCGCTTTGAAAACCGCGAACTCGTGGGCCTCACCGAAAAGGAATACCGCGCGATCCGCGGCGCCGAAATCGGCATGGTCGTGCAGGACGCCATGAGCGCTCTGAACCCCATGCGCACGATCGGCGAACAGCTCGTCGAAACCATTCGCTTCCGTCATCCCGACTACCGTACGGGCAGAACGCCGCATGAGGCGGACCTGCGCGACATTGCGCTGTCGTACCTGAAGACGGTCGGGATCACGGCACCCGAAAAGCGCATGGACGCCTACGCCCATCAGCTCTCGGGCGGCATGCGCCAGCGCATCATGATCGCGCTCGCCCTCGTGGGCTCGCCCAAACTCCTTCTTGCGGACGAACCGACGACCGCCTTGGACGTCGTGGTGCAGCGCGAACTTTTGACCGAACTTCGCGAACTCGTGCTCGCGCGCGGCATGTCGATGCTTCTCGTCACGCACGACCTGCACCTCGCGCACGACGTCGCCGACGACGTCTCCGTCATGTACGCGGGAAACATCCTCGAAGAGGGTCCGGTCGGAAAGGTGATCCCGAACCCCGCGCACCCCTACACCGAAGGGCTTTTGAACGCCATGCCCGACATGACGTCGACCCGAGGCTCCTTGACGCCGATTCCGGGCGAAATTCCGCCCCCCGATAAACTGGGGAAGGGCTGCCCCTTCGCGAGCCGCTGCGCCCGCGCGACGGATCGCTGCCGCACCGTGTTCGACGCGATGAAAAAGCTCGACGACGATCACTGGCAGTCCCGCTGCACGCTCGCGCACGAAGCCGAAGCGAATGTCGAGGAGGAACTCTCCGACGCCGCCTTCGGGGACGCGCAGGAAACGGACTTCGCCGTGATTTCGGACGTGCGTGTGAAGCGCCACTGCTACTACGCGCGAAAGGGCTTCTTCGGACGTCTCACGCCCTGGAACGTTCTCGAAGACATCGATCTTCAGATCCGTGCGGGCGAAGTCATGGGCCTCGTGGGCGAATCGGGCTGCGGGAAGTCCACGCTCGCCCGCCTCGTTCTCGGTCATCAGCGCCCGACCGAAGGGTCGGTCCGCTTCAAGGACGAGGAGCTTCCGGAACCGCGCACGCCCGAGTGGCGCAAGCAGCGCCCCGCGCTTCAGATGATCTATCAGGACCCCTACGGGTGCTTTGACTCGCGCATGCCCGTCATCAATCAGGTCGCCGAACCCCTCGTCGTTCACCGCGGTCTCTCGAAGGAAGACGCTCTGAAGGAGGCGGCGAAGGTTCTGAAGGCGGTCGGGATGCCCGAACACCACATGACGCGCCTTCCCGCCACGATGTCGGGCGGACAGCTCCAGCGCGCGGCCATCGCGCGCGCCGTGGCGTTGCGGCCCGCTTTGCTCGCCTGCGACGAACCTGTGGCGTCGCTCGACGTTTCGATTCAGGCGCAGGTGCTCGAGCTTCTTCTTCGCCTCAAGCGCGCGACCCGCATGTCGATGCTCTTCGTGTCGCACAACCTCAACGTCGTGCGCTATCTCTGCGACCGCGTAACCGTCATGTACCTCGGGCGCATCGTCGAGACGGGAAAGACGGACGACGTCTTCCACCGGCCGCTTCACCCCTACACGAGGCTCTTGCTCGCTTCGACCCCGGGGGCGGACGCGTCCGTCGTGCGCTTTTATCCGAAGGGCGCGATGCCGAGCCCGATCGACCGTCCCGAAGGCTGCGTCTTTGCGAACCGCTGCCCGCTCGCAACCGACCGTTGCTCGCGCGAAGTCCCCGAACTCACGGATGTGAAGGGTGAGGAACGCCGCATCGCCTGCTGGGCGTCCGAAAACGCCCTCAAGTCTCTCGGAAAGATGGAGGAAACCGAATGTTCCCGTTGATCGCCCGCATCGTCTTCCGATCGGCCCTCACGCTCTTTTTGCTCGCGGCCTGCGTTTTCTTCGGGCTGCACCTGACGGGCGACCCCGCCCGAATCATGCTGGGCGACGGCGCGGACGCCGCCGCCATCGCCGCGTTTCGCGAGCAGTGGGGCCTCAACCGCCCGCTCTGGGAGCAGTTCTTCATCTACATCGGAAAATTCCTGCAGCTCGACATGGGGAAGAGCTACCTGACGGGCCTCCCCGTCAAGGACGTCTTCCTCGAAGCCCTCGACGCGACGCTGCACCTCATGATCCCGACCGCGGTCGTGACGCTTCTGATCGGCATTCCCTCCGGGGTCGTCGCGGCGCTCTACCGCAACACCTGGGTCGACAAGACCATGATGTTCGTGAGCGTCTTCGGCTATGCCGTCCCGAACTTCTTCATGGGCGTGCTCCTTCTTCTCATCTTCTCGATCACGCTCGGGATTCTGCCTTCCTACGGGAACGCCACGATCTGGCACTACATCATGCCGGTGATCACGATGGCGACGAGCGAAGCGGCGATCTTCTCGCGCTACGCCCGCTCCGCCATGATCGAGGCGCTGAATCTTCCCTGCGTCAAGGCGGCGCGCATGCGCGGACTTCCGCGAAAGCGCATCATCTGGCTCCACGCGCTTCCGAACGCCATGCTCTCGATCCTCACGATTCTGGGCTTTTTCCTCGGCACCCTCGTTGCGGGCGCCGTCATCACGGAAAACGTCTTCTCGTGGCCGGGCGTGGGAAAACTTCTCGTGCAGTCGGTCGCAAACCGCGACATTCCGGTCGTGCAGATGATCGTTCTCGCTACGGGGGCGTCCCTCATCACGGCGAACCTCTGCATGGACCTTCTCGCGCTCGTCGTGAATCCGCGTCTGCGCAAGGCCTCGTAACTTTCACGAACCATTCTTTCAAGGAACCTTCATGTCGAACACCGCAGTTTCCACGCGCCGACTTCTGAAGCCCGCGAGCGGGTGGCTCGTGCCGGGAAGCGCCGCGCTTCTGATCTTCTTCTTCGTCTCGGGTCTGCTCGCTCCGTGGATCGCGCCCTACGGGCTCGAAGACATGGACCTCACGGCCCGTCTCGTGATGCCGTTTACCTCCTGGACGCACCCCTTCGGGACGGACGAATTGGGCCGAGACGTCTTCTCGCGGCTTCTCTATTCGCTTCGCCTCTCCTTCATCCTCGCCGTCTGCGGCACGATTCTCGGGGCGATCGTCGGGACGTTGCTCGGCTTTCTCGCGGCCCGCTTCGGGGGCTTCGTGGACGACCTCGTCAACACAGGGGTCGACTTCACGGCGAGTCTTCCCTTCATCATTCTGGCCTTGACGATTCTCGCCTTCCTCGGGACCGACGTCACGGTGATCATCGTCATCATGACGGTCTACGGCTGGGACCGCTACGCCCGCCTGACGCGAAACCTCGCGCGCTCGGCCTACACCGAGGGCTACGCGTCCGCCCTGGAAGGTCTCGGCATTCCGACCTGGCGCATCGGTTTGAAGCACATTCTCCCGAACATCGCCTCGGCGCTCGTCGTCAACATGACGCTCAACTTCCCGGGGATGATTCTGCTCGAGACGTCGCTCTCCTTCCTGGGCGTCGGCGTCCAGCCCCCGATGAGCTCTCTGGGTACGATGCTCGGCTTCGGGCGCGACTACCTCACCTCGGCCTGGTGGATCGCCGTGATTCCGGGCGTCGTGATCGTCCTCGCCACGCTCTCGATGTCGATTCTCGGCGACTACGTGCAGCAAAAGCTCGATCCGGAGAACCGCTGACCGAATACCGCAGAAGAGAGGAGCCACGAATCCCGGTGCGTCCGGAGCCGTTCATTCATGTCCGGGGGCGGCTTCGGGCACACGGGACTTTCGGGTTTCACGCCTGCGGTTTGCCGTGCTCGGCGCTGCGATCCCGCTCGTGCCCGGGGCCGTCCCGTCGGTGAATCCGGGAGGGCTTCGGGCGCGAAGGGTTTTCGGGATCCTTTCGTACGCCGTGCCGTACATTTATCCCTTTCGGCCCGGTGCGGGCGTTCTCCCGCGCTGCCGATTTTCCCGTGATTCTCACCGCGCCCGTCCGAAGGGCGCGAAAGAGAAGGAAAAACATGACGAAAGAAACGAAACACGCTTCGCCCCGCTTTTTGCTCGTGGGCTTTGACGGTCTTCGTCCCGACTGCGTGACGAAGGAAGACATGCCCGCCCTGCGGGCCTTTCTCGACGGTCACCGCGAGTGGACGAACTACCTCTCGACCTTCCCGACCGAAACCTACGTGAACCATCCGTCGATCTTCTCGGGCGGACGCCCGAACGAGCACGGAATCATCGCGAACGCCTTTTTCCGCCGCGGCAAAAAGGGCGAAGACGCGGTCTTCGCGGGCTCCCGCGTGAAGTCGGTCGAGTCGCTCGGCGAAGAAGGGCTCTTCACGCTTCCGAGCCTCGGCGAACGCCTCGCGCGCGCCGGACGCACGCTTCGCGTCTACTGCGCGAACTCGGCCGGCAGCACCCGTCTGCAGCACCACGAAGCCGCGAAGTTCCCGGGGCACCTGAATCTCTGCGTGCACGACTTCACGACGATCGTCCCCGAAGACGAAGGCCGTGCGATCGCCGAGCGCTTCGCGGCCGTGCCGCTCAAGTTCCCGGACTTTGACGGGAACGCCCTTTTGACGGAGCTTTTCTTCGAATACGAAGTCCCGCGCGGACTCGGCGACGTCACCGTCCTCTGGTACGGCGAACCCGACCATTCCTCGCACGAATTCGGCATTTGGGACGACCGCACCCGAGCCGCCCGCCGCAGCGCCGACGACGAATTCGCCAAGGTGCTCGCCTGGTGGGAGGAGAAGGGTCGGGACGCAGGCATTCAGCTCGTCGTCCTCTCGGACCACGGCCACGGCGTCGTGGAACGTCATGCGGATCTTCTCCGGCCGCTTCGCGACGCGGGCTTTACGGTCCTTCGCGGCGAAGACGTGAGAAACGGGGCCGATCCCGAATCGGCCGACGTGGTCGCCGTCGGGACCTACGCCGCGGGCCTCTGGTTCCGGGACGCCTCGCAGGCGAACCTCGTTCGCGCGCGCGACGCCCTCATGGCCTCTCCCGACGTGGGACTCGTTTTCTCGCAGCCCGTCTCGAAGGGGTCGGCCGACGTCGAGGGGATCGTTCCGGGAACGCTTTCGGAAGCCCTCGTCTTCTCGGACCACGTCCGGGGACCGGACCTTCGCATCGTGGGGCGGGGCGACGCGGAAAAGGGAACGCTCGTCATGATGGAGGAACTTCCTCTCGGGGCGGGCAACCACGGGGGGCTCCTTCCTCAGGAAGTGAAGTGTCTTCTCGGAGCCGCGGGCACGATGTTCCCGGGCGCCGCGCGTCACGACGAACCCGCGGGTCACGACGACCTCGCGGTGACGATCATGATGTCGCTGCATCTCCTCGACGACGAGGCTGAGCTGCCGCTCCCGAAGGGGCGCTTCCTTCGGGAGGCCGTGGGCGAAGTACGAGAGAATGCCTCAAAGAGCGGGCGCGCCGTCACGGAAACGATTACGCTCTCCTGCGGCGACTTCACGCAGTACCTGAAGCGCCGTGACTACGCGGGGCACCGCTACGTGCTCGAAGGCGGACGCATCGCCTGAGAAGCGCGGTCCCCCCGCGGCCTTCGGGCCGCCGACAATTCGAACGTGCGCCGAAGCGGAAGGCATTCGTTTCGGCGCGAAGAATTCTCTTTCGGGCCTTGAGGGTCCGCCAACCACTTTGGATGCAAGCATGATTGCGATTTTGACCGGCCCCGGAGCCGAAACCCTTCGCCTTGACGTTTATACCGAGCCGCGTCGGCAAACGGGGGCGCTCCGCTTCGACGTTTTTCCCGACACGGAATCGGACCGAAAGGCCCTTCGCGCCGTCGCCGATGCGATCGAAGGGGACGTCTTCTTTTTGGAAACGCTTCCGTCCCTCAAGACGATCCGCCACGCCTTCTTCGACATGGACAGCACCTTGATCGACAACGAGTGCATCGACGACATGGCGGCGTGCTTCGGCGTCGGCGAACAGGTGGCCGACATCACGCGCCGCGCGATGGAGGGGCATCTTCCCTTTACGGAAAATCTGAAGTTGCGCGTCGCGCTTTTGAAGGGCGCGCCCGAATCCGTGCTTCAGAAGACGATCGAGGGCGTCCGCTACAACCCGGGCGTCGAGAAACTCTTTCTTTTCCTGCGCGGTCACGGCGTCAAGACCACGATCGTTTCGGGCGGTTTCCGTCCGATCGCGCTCCACGTTGCCGAACATCTCGGCGCCGACGGGGTGCTCACGAACGAAGTGGTGGTTCGCGACGGACGCCTCACGGGCGAGGTGACGGGACCGGCGGGCGGAGAAATTCTCGACGCCGAAGGAAAGCGCCGCGCCGTGGAACTCTTCACGGCGGTCGCGGGCGACCGACTCGAGAACGCCATGGCGACCGGGGACGGCGCAAACGACCTTCTCATGGTGCGCGCCGCAGGGCTCGGGGTTGCGTACCACGCGAAGGCCGTCCTCACGCAAGCCGCGGACGTCGCCGTCCGCAAGGGAGGACTCGATACGCTCGCGCACCTCTTCGAAGAGTCTTGGTACAATGCTTGATCTAGGGTTATCCCTGAAAATAATAAAAGGAGGTTTTCATGCCGTTTTCTCCGGAACATCCCCCGAAGCTCGTCGTCTTCGACTTGGACAACACGCTCATCGCCTGCGACTCTTCGCAGCTTTGGATCGACTACCTCTATGAAGAGGGGGTCGTCACCGATCCCTTCTACAAGGAAGAGAACGACCGCATGGTGGCCGAGTACCACAAGGGAACGCTCGACATCGCGGCCTATCTGCGCGCCGTGACGCCCGCGATCTACGGAATCGATCCCGAGCGCCTCGACGAACTTTTGAACGACTTCGCCGAACGCCGGATCCGTCCGCACTTCTACCGCGAAGGGCTCGAGCGCATCGAACGCGCGAAGGCCCTCGGCATTCCCGTGCAGATCATCTCGGCCACCTGCACCTACATCGTCAAGCCCATCGCCGAGCGTCTCGGCGTGCCCGGCGACAACGTGATCGGGATCGACATGGTGACGGACGACGAGGGCCGCATCACGAACGAAATCGACGGGATTCCCTCCTTCCGGGAAGGGAAGGTGGAGCGCGTGCAGGAAGTCCTCGCGCGCTACGGATTGAAGCCCGAAGACATGCTTTTCTTTACGGACAGCCGCAACGACCTGCCGCTTGCTCTCTATGCGGGCGCCACGGAAGTGGTGGATCCCGATCCGGTGCTCCTTGAAAAGGCGAAGGAAATGGGCTGGCCGGTGCATGCGTGGCACACGGTCTGATCCAAAAGCGAAAAGCCCCGAGGTCTCTCGGGTGAGGTTCGGAACTCTCGGCGCGAAGGTGCCGGGCGTTTCGTTTTTCGGGGGGCGGGGTGGAAAGTGTTTCCGCCGCTTGTCATTTGTTACTTCGACATAGGCTCGCCTAAGACTCGGCAAGCTTTCTCCTAAGTCTCGGATGGAAGAATGACGCTGTAGAGAGAAACGACTCTCCGACAAGATTTCTCCAACGAAACAGAAGGAACACCATCATGAAAAAGACGATCGTCTTTGCCTCCGTCGCCGCTTCGGCTCTTGCGCTCGCCACGCTTTCCTACGCCGCCACCGATACGGATCCCAATGCTCCCGCAGCGGTTACGCAGGCCGCTTCGAAGATCGGCATGGCCGACGCGCTCGAAGCCGCCAAGGCAAAGTACCCCGACGCCGAAGCGCTCTCTGCGACGCTTCACGGCACCCGCTCCTACGGCCTCGTCTGGGACGTTCGCATGGAAGGGAAGGACGGTACGGCGGCCCGCGTCTTCGTGAATCCGGAAGACGGCACGGTCCTCGCCTCGAACGACATCGGCATCCGCAACGGCGCCCGTTTCGAACGCGGTCCGGGTTACGGTCCCGGCATGGGCATGAACCCCGACTGCCCGCGCATGGGTGAAGGCCGCGGCTACCATCACGGTCACTTCGGCGGGCATCACGGCGGCCGCCGCGGCGGTGACTGCCCCTGGTTCTGAGCTGGCACCGAGACTGATTGAGAGAGACTGACGGGGGAGGAACTTCTTCTCCTCGATCGAAAGGAGGCGCTTTCCGGGAGAAATTCCGGGGGCGCCTCTTCATTTGTCGAAGGGGAAGAACGGATTCGGAACCTTGGGTGCACGGTTGTTGAATGTTCAATAAAATAAACGCAACCTTGAAGTATGTTCTTTTTATATGACAAAACACACCCGTTCCGTCCTTCTTCCCCGAAGGATCGAAAAGAAGCTCTCCATCGTCGGTGAACAAATCCGCGCGGCGCGTCTTCGCCGCAATCTTCCGCTCGCGCTCGTCGCTGAACGCGCGCAGTGTTCGCGCGTCACCGCGATGAAGATTGAAAAAGGGGATCCCACGGTCTCGATGGGGGCCTATCTGCGGGTGCTCTTTGCCCTGCAGTTGGCGGACGACATTGAACTCCTCGCCAAGAACGACCCCGTCGGGCGGGATCTGCAGGACATCGAACTGCGAAAGCGCGCGTCGAGGCGGTGAGAAAAGAGGAAGGTCTCCCTACGAGTGCGGCCCCCGAAACGGCGAAGCCCCGAAGACCGGAGTCTCCGAGGCTTCGCTGTGTGCGGATCCTTCCGCGGAATCGGTCGGGTGCGCCCGGCACCCGACTCGGCGGACCTTACTTCTTGGCTTCGGCCGGTGCCCAGGGATTGAAGGCCGGGGTCTTCGGACCGTTGGGCGGAAGGATCGGGTAGACGATCTTGGGCTGCTCGCCCGTGAGGGTCTTGAGGAACGCCACGATCTTCGCGGTTTCCTCTTCGGTGTAGCGCTTGCCGAGCTGGATGTCGCCCATCACCTCGACGGCCTTCTCAAGGGTCGCCGCTTCGCCGTCGTGGAAGTACGGATAGGTGAGTTCGATGTTGCGCAGCACCGGAACCTTGAAGCTCATGCGGTCCTGGTCGCGCCCGGAAATGGCCTTGACGCCTTCGGCGGTGTTCGTCGTTTCGTAGGGACGCACGACGCCCATCTTCTGGAAGGACTGACCGCCCAACTGTGCGCCGTTGTGGCAGATCGTGCAGCCCGAGGCCTTGAAGAGCTGATAGCCTTCGAGTTCGAACTTGGTGATGGCGTCCTTGTCGCCCTTGAGCCACTGGTCGAAGCGGTCGTTCGGCGTCACGAGCGTCCGTTCGAATTCGGCGATGGCGTCCGTGATGCGCTTGATGTCGACCTTGTCGTCGCCGAAGGCGGCCTGGAAGTACTTGCCGTAGCCCGGGATCGAGGCGATCACTTCGACGGCGAGCTCATGGGTCGAAGCCATTTCCAAGGGATTCGCGATGGGGCCCGCAGCCTGTTCGGCAAGGGTCTTGGCGCGGCCGTCCCAGAACTGGGCGATCTGACCGTAGGAATTGAGAACCGTCGGCGAATTGATCGGCCCCTGCGCCCAGCGGTCGCCGATCGAAGTCTTCAGGTTGTCGACGCCGCCCGTGGCGAGATTGTGGCAGGAGTTGCAGGAGATGAAGCCCGAGCGGGAAAGACGCGGTTCGAAGTAGAGCATCTTGCCCAACTCCACCAGAGCGGGATTTTCAATCTTGACGGGTTCGATGGGGTCGACGGGTTCGGCGGCAAACGTCGCGGGGGCGGCGCTGAAAAGCGCGGCCAGCGTAAGCGCGGCAAGGGTCTTTTTCATGGATTCCTCTCGTAACGGTGCTTGGTTCTGCAAAGAGTCGGTCGATAGAAGTAGTTCAATCGATCGGTTTCATTTTATAAACGACCGCTATGCTCCGCCAATACCGAATTTCGATGTCGGATATAGTTCGACCGACAATCGAGGTGATTGTCTTCGTTTATGAGAGAGGAAAAACGGGCGGAAAGATTACGAACGTACGTCGTCCGGAAGAGGGGCTTCTCTCGGGAAAAGCACGGAACCCTCGACGGAAGGCGACGTCGGATAATTGAAAGCGTCTACTTCCGTCAACTTCCGTCTACTTCGCAGCCCGATGACTCCGCTTGAAAACCTCACCGCCTGGGAAGCGCTCGTCGTGGCGAGCAAAACGGGGAGCGTTACGCGCACCGCGCTCGTTCTCGACATGGAAATCACGCGCGTTTCGCGTCTTCTCGCCGACCTCGAGGGGACGCTCGGATTCGAGTGCTTCGACAAGACGCGCCGACCCATGCGGCCGACGCCGCAGTGTCTCGAACTCGTGCGCAGGGTCGAGCCCCTCATCAACGGTTTTCGGGCTCTGCGCGCGGAAAACGAACAAAAGGACGAAGCCTTCCGCATCCGCTTTTCGGCGCCCGAGGAGCTCTCCCGGGACTTCTTTGCGGATCATCTCTGCGCCTACTCGACGGATCACCCCGGGACGATTTTTTCCCTTTTGGGCGAAATCCGGCCGGAGGAACTCCACAAGCATGAAGTGGACGTCGCCGTCGTCAACCATCTGCCGATCGACGATTCCGGGCTCATGTTCCGTCATCTGCACACGTCGTCCACCGTGCCGCTTGCAACCCCCGAGTATCTCGAAAAGTACGGGACGCCCGAAACGGTCGAGGACCTCGCCAATCACATCGGCCTTCTGCACCACTCGATCAACGCTCGCGACACGACGGTGCTCTACCGAAACGGCGTGGCTTCCTCTCCGCTTCGCTGGCGGGACACCTTCCTCGCCAGCGACCAGGTGACGCTCAAGAGGCTTCTTCTCAACCACCGCGGCATTGCGGTCGACCTCTTTCTCGGACACGTCGTCGACGAGATCAACGAGGGGAAGGTCGTTCCGGTGCTCCGCGGCTGGGAGCGCGCCCCCTGGCACATGTGCGTCGTGACGAGAACGGAAGACGAAGAGCGCTCGCCTCGCCTTCGGGCCTTCGCCGAGTGGTTCACGGGTTATGCCGGCAATGCGCTTCGCGTCGTGACACGAAAAGGTTGGCGAGGTCTCAACCGCTCGACCCGGCAAACCGCCGAGCCCGGAAACTGAAAAATAGGCAAAGAACGGAAAAAGAGGGAAAAGGTCCGAAGCGCCGCCGCCCCGGACCTTTTCCCGTCTTGGAGGAATCGTTGCGCGTCAGCGCAGAACCCCGATCGCGGTTGCGATCGAAAGGCCCGCACGACGACCGTCCGCCAACGCTCGGTTTACGAGCGCCGGTCCGCGAACCGCATCGCCGCCCGCCCAGAGTTTGGGCGCGCTCGTGCGGCCTTCGTCGTCGGTGACGAACCGTCCGGCATCGTCGTAGGCGACGCCAAGGGTTTGGAGTTCCCCGTCGGGAACCGGACGGAAGCCGTAGGCGACGATCACGACGTCCGCGGGGAGCGTTTCGGACGGTTCGTCCGGGTTAGCCACATTACGCAGGGCAAGACCGTTGAGCGTTCCGTCGGGCGAGATCGAAAGAGACGAAAACGTGCGTCCGCAGAGAAGCGACACGCCTTCCGTTTCGGCACGGGCGAGGTCCGACGGATGGGCCCGCAAGGCGTCCTTTGCGCGTCTCGCAACGAGCGAGACGGACGCCGCCCCGAGCCGCACCGCGGTTCTCGCGCAGTCGAGCGCCGTGTCGCCGCCCCCGAGAACGGATACGCGGCGGCCCTTAAGCGTCTCGATCGGGAAGGACGCGTCGGGAAGCTTCCAATCCTTCGCCGCGACGGCGCGAAGGAACACGTCCGCCGTCATGACCGAAGCGTTGTCCGCGCCAGGAAGATCGAGCGTCACGGGCCGGGCCGCGCCCGTACCCGCAAAGACGGCGTCGAATTCGTTGGCGAGATCCCGCCAGGCGACGTCTTTTCCGACCGAGATCCCCAAGGCGAAGCGCACGCCCGCGTCTTCCAGAAGCTTCACGCGGCGGGCTACGATCCCGCGCGGAAGCTTGAAGGCGGGAATGCCGAGCGAGAGCAAGCCGCCCGCAACCGGGGCGCGGTCGATTACGTGGACCTCGACGCCGAGGCGCGCGAGCACGTCGGCGCAGGCGAGCCCCGCCGGGCCCGAACCCACGACCGCGACGCGGCGGCGCCGCGCCGCATGACGAACGTCGGGACGCCAGCCCGCCTTCAGGGTCTCGTCGGCCAGAGTCTTCTCGAGCATTGCGATCGCGACGGGACGGCCGTCGTGTTCCGCCGCGCAGGCGCCTTCGCAGAAACGCTCCGTCGGACAGACGCGGGACGTGATTTCCGGGAAACCGCCGGAAGCGAGCAGCACTTCTGCCGCTTCCTCACGACGGCCGCGGGCGAGAAGCGCCGTCGCGCGCGGCATGCGGTCTCCGAGGGGACAGCGTTCGCCGCAGGCGCCGCAGTGAATGCAGCGGGCGACTTCCGATCGCTCTTCTTCGGGGGAGAGGACGGCGTCCGTCCCTTCGACCGTCGCCGCGGAGAGATTGCCTTTCTGTTTCAGCGTGGAGGAAGCCGTGGAAACGGGAAGGATCGGGACGGTCTTCCTCCCCGAGTCGGCGAGGAAGGGGAAGTGCACGGCCCCCGTCGGACAGGCGGCCGCGCAGGCGCCGCACTTCGTGCAGCGGGCGAGAAGCATCGGGTCGTTCGCGACCGACGCCGGGTCGATCCCTTCGGGACAGACGTCGCGGCAGATCGTGCAGGGAACGCCGTGGGTCATGCGGGTGCAGAGATCCTCTCTAGCCTTCGGACGGAAGAAGCGGTTGAGGCGAGAGGCAAGCGTCCAGAGCGCGCCCAAGGGGCAAAAGCGCGAGCACCAACGGCGAAGAACGAGGAGTTCCAGCACGAGAAAGCCCGCGAACCAGAGGATCGCCCAGTTCGTTTCGTTGAATTCAAAAAGTCGCCAGAGCGCCACCGTGAGGGCAAAGGTGAGGCCCACCGGGCAGATGAGACAGAAGACAGGAAAGCCGAAGACGGCGCTCGAAGCGAGGGCGCCTCCCAAAATCCAGTAGGGCGTCTTCTCGGTCGCTTGATCGGCCTTTTCCTTCACGCGGCTTGCGAGGGCGCAGTCCTTGCAGGAGGAGGAAGCGCAGGATGCGCCGCTCGGGAAGGAGCGCGGAGCGTTCTTGCCGCTTTCGGAAGCGGTGTTCGACGACGCGTTCGTCGTCGTGCACGCGGAAGTCCGCGGCGTTTTAGAGGCCGCCGGGGATTCCTTCAAGCCGAGCCCAAAACGCCGTCCCGGCGCGCGAAGCTTGGAAATGGCCTTCTCGACCCAGGGCACGGGGCAGAGCCACCCGCAGAAGAAGCGCCCGAGAAGCGCCGCGACGACGAGAAACACCGCGAAGCCCACGAGGGCGCGCGGGAGGAAGGTCTTCGAGGCGAGCATCGCTTCGAGGTTGCCCAAGGGACAGATCGCGGCGATCTCGGCGATGCCAAACGACGAGGCCGTTCCCCAGCCCGTGTGCACGGCAAGACCGAGGAGAAAGAGCAGGAAGAAGGCGAGCGCCGCCAAGGCGCGCAGGCGCGGGCCCGTAAAGAACTTTTTCATGCCGCACCTCCTTCAGTAGCCTCGAGTGCGGCGAAGGGCCGCACCACGATCCCGCGCTCGACGCCCGTCCGATAGGACTGGAAGACGTTCGCGGGACAGACGTTTTCACAAAGGCCGCAGCCGTTGCAGATCTCGGGGTCGATCACGGGGACCTTGTGCTCGTCGAGCGTCACGGCGTCGTAGGGGCACTTCTCCTCGCAGACGCGGCAGGCGGCCGTGCGAAGCGCAATGCAGCGCTCGGTGAGGACCGCCAGTCCCACCTTGGTCGTTTCCTTGGGGAAGGGAAGAATCGCGCCCGTAGGACACACTTCGGCGCAGAGTCCGCAGAAGTCGCAGTGCCCGAGCCGGAAGTCGAGGACGGGCGTTCTCATCCGAACGAGCCCGTCCGACCAGTCGGTCATGCCGATGACGGAGGTGTGGCAGACACTTCGGCACCGGTCGCAGCGAAGACAGCGCGCGAGAAATTCCGATTCCCCCGCGCTTCCCGGCGGACGAACCGCGCGTTTGGAAAAGTCGAGGTCTTCCGCATGGTCCGATCCCGCCGCGGCGCCGAGCGCGAAAAGGGCGGCGATGCCCGTCACCGCGGCCGTTCCCTCCAGAACTCTGCGGCGGCCGACGTCGACGGACGCATCCGTCGTTGGCTGGGTTCGGGACGGACCGTCCGCACGGGCGTCCGTCCCCGGTTTCATGTTCGTCATTGAGCCTCCCTCTACGGCAATGCAAAGAAGGGAAGGGGCCCCGAGCGTCGGGGATAAGCATTCCTTCCGGCAGGCTGCGGTCTTCAGGCGTCCTTTCCTTCGGCCTCGGCGAGGAGGTCGTCGAGAAGCGCGGCGTCCATCGCGAGGAAGCCCTCGGTGAGAAGCGACACGGCCGGATAGAAGTCGGTCGCCGGACACTTTCTCACGTCACGGCAGAAGTCCGCGACCCAGCGCAACGGATGTTCCGTGAGGAAAGTCTTCGACGCGCGAAGGGTGTTGCGGTACGCGGCGTCGCGCTCGGGATCGTCCCCTTCGGCCGAGTAGGCCGCAAGAAGCCGATCGTTCAGGTGTGCGAGAAAGGAGAGTTCCAGTCCGAGCTGGTCTTCGTGGACGTCCGTCTTCGGGTCCTTTTCAAAGCCCGCTTCGCGGTAGGTGCGGCAGACCGCTTCCCAGGCGTCCTGCATGACGAGGTGTTCGGGGCTCGTGTAGACCGATTCGATCGGATAGGCCGCTCCTTCGCTTACGCCCGCGGAAAGGAAGATGCGCGCATAGTCGACGGCGAGCGTTTCAACGGGATCGGGGCCGAGGTCGGACGCGACGACCTTTGCGAGCCGCTTCCATCCTTCGGCCATGCGTGTTTCGTCCGCCGTTTCGGGGAAGGTCATGCCGCAAAGGGCCTTCCAGAAGGCTTCGTCGACTTCGGTGAGGTAAAAGCGCGAGAGGAAACGGTAGACGTTGCCGCGGCCTTCTAGAAGGCGGGCGACCTCGGGGGTCTTCTGCATGATGGATTCCTTTTTTGTGGGGTCTGTTCTTCTTTTTGACGAGTGTTTGTGCAGGACTCGGGGAAGAGTCCTCCCGAAGGATCATCGCACGGAAAGTCCTTCGGTAGGATTCGTCCGCAGGGACAAGAGCCGCTTTTCAGGGCGGCAAAGTTTGGCCGGTTTCGCTCTTCGTCTTTCTCATCAGGCAAGTCCCAGCACAAGGTGTTGCCACGCGCCCGCGGCGAAGGCCGAAAGCGTCGCCAGAGCGATTCCGAGAACGGGATTTCGCTTCAGCGTGTCGGAGGCGAATTGGGCGGCGAGGAACGAGAGAAGAACGCTCGGGACGATCACGCCCGCCCAGAAAAGCCAAGCGTTCGCACCCGTAAGAAGCGAAGCGAGCGCCGTGCGGGCCGAGGCGTCGGTTGAGGCCGCCGCGAAGTAGCAGGCAAGCCCGACCAAGGGCGCCAAGGCGGCAAGGCGCGTGCTTTCCCAAAGAGGTTCGGAGGCGGTTTCGCCCGTCTTCTCTTCGGCTTTCTTCAGAACGCTCAACGCCGGACCGGCACTTTCATGGCCAGCGGCGCCGAGGCTTTTGGCGAGCATCACGCCCGCAAGCCACGCAAAGCCCGCCGTCGGAAGGACGAGCGTCCACGTGTTCCAGACGGGACGCCAGGGCTGCACCGCTGCGGACCCGACGGCAAGGGCGAGAATAAGCCCCGAAGCGGCCGCGAGGAGCGAAAGCTTTCGCCCCGTCCTGCGGGTCGCTCCGGTGCGGAGCGCTGCCAGGTAGGCGGCGCCCGCAAGAAGCGCGAGAAGGAGCGAGGCGAGCTCTCGAAAGATCGCCGTGCCGGGATTCGAGAAGACGGAAAAAAGGAGGGCGGGGCGTCCGAACTGACTCACGAGCGCGGCCGATGCGGCAAGCGTCGCCGCAAGGGCCGCGAGGGTGAGCGCGGTCAGACGGTCCGTCCCCGCGCGGCGAAGTTCGCCGAAGGCCGTCGCAAGAAGACAGCCGGCCGCCGCCGCGGCGAAGAACGCATGGACGCTCGAGAGAATCGTCGTCATCGCTCACTCCATTTGTCCGTCAACGCTTCCCGTCAGGGGAGCATCTTCGGCTGGTCTTCCGTCCAGTCGCCGTACTTCTTGTGCAGGATGTAGCGCACCGTCGGCTTGTTGCCGACGTCGCGCATGGCGTGCACGTTTTCGGGACCGGCCGCCTTGACGGCCTTGGAGACGTCGCTTTCCGGATCGTCGATGTCGCCGAAGAAACGGGCGTGCGCACAGCAGGCCTTCACGCAGGCGGGCTGCTCGCCCGCCGCCTGCAGGTGATTGCAGAGCGTGCACTTTTCCACGACGTTCGTTTCCGGATTGAAGGAGCGCGCGCCGTACGGGCAGGCCGTCATGCAGGCGCGGCAGCCGATGCACTTTTCCTTGTCGACGAGAATCTGGCCGTCTTCCGTGCGGTAGGTGGCCTTCGTCGGGCACACCTTCACGCAGGGCGCGTCCTTGCAGTTTTGGCAGACGTGCGGCAGGAAGTACTGCTTGATGTCGGGGAAGACCCCCGTCGGACCGATCGAGTGGACCTTGTTCAAGTACACGCCGAGCGGCACGCCGTTTTCCTGTTTGCAGGCGACTTCGCAGGCCATGCACCCCGTGCAGCGGTCGAGGTCGATAACCAAAGTTTTTTGCGTCATAACGAAAATTCCTTTTGGGAGGCCGCGTCGGCACGGACGGCTCGCGTCCGTGCGTCACGCGGCTTCGAACGAGACGGTTCGGGTCGAATCAGAATCAGAGCTTCGGATTCGGCGTCGTGTCCGTGGGCTGCGGCAGCCACGGCTTGAAGTCCTCGGGCTTCTGCCAGATCCCTTCGGGGGCGCCCGGCGCCTTCGAGATGCGGACCTGGATGCCGCGCAGCGTGTAGGTGCCGACCACGTCGTTGAACGGCGGGTCGTTCTTCGTCAACACGTTCACGTTGGCTTCCATCCAGCCGCGCGTCGGCGTCGTCAGCGTTTCCGGGAACCAGAAGCGTTCCTGATAGAGAACGCCCGGGCTCACGCCTTCGGTGACGAGGACCTTGCCGCGGGTCTTGCCGCGCAGCGACTCGATCCAGGCCCAGTCGCCCGTCTTGAGGCCGTACTTCTTCGCGTCGACCGGATTCACCCAGAGTTCGGGTACCGGATAGATTTCGCGCAGGTACGGAACGTTGCGAAGCGTGCCGTGGTGATAGACCGGAATGCGCCCGTTCGTGAGGATGAGCGGGAATTCGCGGCCGATCTCGTTCGTCGGATTTTCGTGGGGTTCCAAATAGTAGGGAAGCGGGTCGTAGTCCTTCGAGGCGGGCGGAAGAGGCTGCAGGGCATAGGGCTTCCCAGTGCGGCCGAGCGTGATCCACACGTCGCCGTAAAGTTCGAGCTTCTTCGAGGGCGTGCGGAAGCCCTTCGGAAGACCCGTCTTCGGATCCTTTTCCTTGTAGACGTAGTAGGTGTTCCACTTGTCGTAGGGCATGTACGTGACCGGGTTGTTCGCAAGGAGCTGCTTCCAGGTCATGTTGATGCGCTTCAGACGGCCGTCAAGGAGTTCTTCCATCGAATCCCAGTAGGCGAGGTCGTCCTTCATGAAGTTGGGGTCGCAGGCGCGCTGGGCGTTTTTGTTGCCGAGCGAGGCGCACTTCTTGATGAGCTTCGACCAGAAGAGCGTTTCGTCTTCCGTTTCCCACACGTGCGCGACCGCCTGGCGGGCGAACACCATGTTGAGGGATTCGATGAGCATGTTCGTTTCGAGCCACTCGGTCGCGGGGAGCAGAATGTCCGCGTACATCGAGAAGGACGTCGGATACATGTACATGTGCACGATCAGGTCGACGTTTTCCATCGCCTTCACCCAGGAACCGGCGTTGCCGTTGACGCCGAACTTGTTCCCGGAGCGTTCGAGCCAGACCTTGATCGGATAGGGCTTGCCCGTGAGCATCGCCTGGAGCACGGCGCTCGGCTGCGCGGCGTCCCACTGGATGAGGCCCTTGTGCTCGTTCGAGCCCAGACGCTTCGTGAGCTGACCTTCCGGAAGGAGGTAGGAGCAGCGGGTGGCCAAGGAACCCGCCGGAACGACGTTGCTCGAGGGATTGCGCTGCATGAGCGAGCCCGGACGTTCGACGTTCCCGAGGAGGGCGTTGAGGATCACCGCGCCCATGGCGGCCTGTACGGAGTTCGGCGTCTGGTCGGTCGCGACGCCGAGGGAGATACCCGAGGGACCGTCGCAGTAGATGCGGATCGCCTCTTCGATCTTCTTCGGATCGAGCCAGCATTCCTTCGCCGTCGCTTCGAGGGTCCACGGTTCCACGCGTTCCTTGAGGGCGCGGAAACCCGTCACGTACTTCTTGCCGTTATGTTCAAACGCGCCGTCGAGCACGGGTTCGAGCTTGTCGTCCCACGGATAGGCGATGGGCTTCGGAGATTTCGTCTTCGCGTCCCACACGACGTAGGTCTTGGCGTCGCCCTTGGGATCCAGGTCGTTCGCATGGACGAGCATCTTCGTTTCGACGTCGACGAGGTAGGGAAGGTTCGTCCAGTGCATGACGAAGTCTTCGTCGAAGAGCTTCTGATCGATGATGTAGCGCATCCAGCCGAGCATGAGCGCGACGTCGGTGCCCGGACGGATCGGCAGCCACACGTCGGCGCGGGCCGCTTCCGGAATGAAGCGCGGGTCGATCACGACCGACTTCACGCCCTTTGCGCGCAGGGTCACGAGCGCCTGGCCGCCGCCCGCGGGGTTGCTGTAGGAGGGGTCCGTACCCCAGAGCACGATCGACTTCATGACCGTGTTCGGGTTGTAGATTTCGCGGCTCTTTTCGTCGGCGATCGACGTGTCCGGGCCGCCGTACATCATGTCGAAGGCGAGCGTGCGCGGGAGGTAGCACTGCGCGCAGCCCGGTTCGTAGAAGTTCGGGGTTCCGAAGGCGTTCGCAACGCGCGGAATCCCGCGGAAGGCCGGATTGCCGCCGCCACCCGTCGTGATGAGGACGGATTCGGCGCCGTACTGATGGCGGACTTCCTCCATCTTGCGGGCGATACGGTCGATCGCTTCCTGCCAGCTGATGCGGCGCCACTTGTTTTCGCCGCGCTTGCCCACGCGCAGGAGCGGGTACTTGTTGCGGTTCGGATGATAGAGGGCGGAAATGCCCGCGAGTCCCTTCGGGCAGAGCGTGCCCTTGCTCATCGGGTATTCGGGGTTGCCTTCGAGCTTCACCACGCGGCCGTTGCGCACGTGAGCGAGCACGCCGCAGTTGTGAATGCAGGCGCGGCAGCAGGTCTTGACGATTTTCGTTTCACCCGCGGCGGCTGCGGCGGGCGCGGCTTTGGCCGCCTCGGCGGCGCGGGCCGAGGAAACGAGACCTTCGGGCACGAGGCGGTTCACCGTGGCGGCAAGGCCCGCCACGGCCGTCGCTTCGAGAAAGCTTCGGCGAGATAGTTGCATAGGGGTCTCCTAGGGGTCGGGAAGGCGGTTCTTCGGTGTACCTTCCGCAAAGAGGGGCGAAGCGCGCGGTCTCGAACGCCCGATCGGTTCTCGAGAGCGTTCGACGCCGCGTGCATCGTCGTAGCCGGATCTCGGGCCCGACAATGTCGAATCGGGCACGGAGCTCGGTTTCCCGCATTCTCCAAGTGGGAGGGATTCGGCGGCATCCTGCTTTTTGCAAAGAACTTTGCTGTTTTTGCAAAGAGTTCTTGGGCAGAGGTCATGGGATTTGATGTGAAAATACTGCCGCAGAAGGAAAGGGGTGATTTTCTCTTTTGAGAATCCGCAAAGTGTATGTGGGGAAAATACGGGGGACGCGCGTTGTTCGACAGAAAGACGATTCGTTTTACGGCGGTTCGTGACAAGAAGAGCCCGGGCCCTTCCGAAACAGGGGAAAGGCGGGGGAGGGAAGACTCGCCTCCAAACGAAGGACGGGGTCTGATAATGTCGTCAGGCGGGCACTGTAAAGTTTTGCGAGAATTCTTTTTCCACAACAATCAGGTTTGTGAACGTGTTTTCGATGATTTGCTGTGCCGCATTGTGTTTTGATGGGTAAACCGTTGAAACGTCACTGTTTGGAAAGGAATTTTTATGAGAGCGGAGAATTCTGTCCCTCTCCCGAATTCACGGCCGGGCGGCTTGATGACCCGGCCAAAACAAGTCATTTGCCAAAAACGGACCCGATCATCCAAGAGGGGGGATTCATCCCCGCTCCGCAGCCCGATTGTAAGCTCACTTATTTGTTCGACAGGCAGTTTGATGAGGTCTTGGATTTTTTGAATCAACCTGCGCCGACTGACGTTCAAGAGAAACTTGCCGTAACAATGAACAAGTCTTATCCCTGGATCCGTAAGTGACGAATCTGCGTCACGATCACCTCGACGAAAAAAATCCAAACGAAAATCGTAAGCTCTCCGCATGACAGAGCTGCCGAGTGTTCAAGTGACGGGCGGGAAAGCTTTGCGTGTTTCCGGGAATCGGTTCAGGGGCGTCGGAATCGGAGAGTCACGACGAGTCCGCCCCCGGGGCGGTTCGCGAGCGAAAGTGCCGCGCCGTTCAACTGCGCCATGTTTCTGGCGATCGCAAGACCGAGTCCCGTGCCGCCCGAAGCGCGGTTTCTAGAGCCCTCCACCCGGAAATAGGGTTCAAATACCTTCTCGAGCAGTTCTTCCGGAATCCCGGGGCCCCGATCGGACACCGTCACGACGAGCGCTTCTTTTTCCGCGGTCAGCCGAATCTCGGCCGAGCCTGCATAGACGCAGGCGTTCGTGAGAAGGTTTTCCATACAGCGTTTGAGACACAAAGGTCTTGCCGGCAGAACGCCCGTTTGGGGATTCGCTTCCAGTGCGGAATCGCATTCGAAGGTCACGGCGCGCCCGAGGTCCGCGTAGTCGTCCGCTAGGCTCTGCAGGAAGGACGGGAGGTCGACCTTCGTCATCGGTTCTTCGGTGCGCAGACTCCTGGCGAATTCGAGTCCCTGCGTCAGAATCGCGTTCATGCCCTTGGCCGTTTCTGGGAGCTGATCGCGAAGCGTTTCGGGTTCGACCCGCGCGAGACGCAGCTGCAGTTTCGTGAGAGGCGTTCTCAAGTCATGGGCGAGCGCAGCGATCATGCGGTTTCGTTCGTCCAAGTGGCCCCGAATTTGTTCGCGCATGCGGTTGAAGGCGTTGGCGGCGCTCCGCAGCTCCCGGGGACCCTCTTCGGGGAGGGCGGGGCTCTCCTGCGGCGCCGCGCCGAAGGCTTTCGCGGCGCTGCAGAGCCGATCGATCGGTTTGGTCACGCGCTTGAGCAGGTAAACGAGCGGAACGAGAAGGACGACGGCTTCCAAAAATACGAAGAGGCGCTGCGACCAGACCATCAGACGGTCGTCCGCTTCGACGGGAAAGAGAATCGTGAGCCACGTGCCGTCCTCGAGTGCAACCGCCGCTTCCATGGGCGGCGCGTGAAGCGGAAAAAGGGCGTCGGACTCTTCGCCGCGCACGAGCACTTCGGGTGATGCGCCTCCTGCGGCGAGCGCTTCTTCGAGGGCTTTGAGAGGTTTTGCGAGAATGGGGCCGGGCGCGGGGCAGTCGGGGCGGGTCCGAACGATCGTCACGCGTTCGCTCGAGTGTCCGAGTGCGGGATTGCCGTGGGCGGCGTTCAGCGTTTCGGCCCGCAGGTCCGCGGGAATCGATTCAAAGAGCGCCCGATAGGAGACGACGTGTCCGATCCGCGCCGCCTCGAGCTGACCGACGTAGAGCCTCTGCACGCCGCAGACGACGAGAAAGTTCGCGATCTGCAGGAGCGCGAGCCCCGCAACGAGCACAAAGAGGATCTGTCCGAAGATCGAGTCGGGCAAAAGGGCGGAGAGCTTCTTCTTGATGTTGCCGAAGAAGGAGGAAGACGGGCGGACGGCGTCGGTCACGGGACCTCCTTTTCCACGGGCACTGCGAGCATGTAGCCGTCGCCGCGCTCAACACCGGAACTACGCCGGAAGAAATGCGGGACTACCTCGCCGAAATCGAGCGGGCGGCCGGGGCCGGGCAGGCCGAGGTCGCCCGGGGCGTTCTCGAGAACATCCTCGCAAAGCGCAGGCCGTCCTGACGCCAAGATTGACGTCAACGGGCAGAAAACCGATCGGATCGGACGATTTTTCCCCCAACGGTTTTCTTAGCCTGATCACAGGTACACAACGGACGGTTCGCACGGCACTCGAGTGCGGTGCGAATCGAAAATCAAAAGGAGAAAAATCATGCTGAGTCGTCGTAATTTCCTCGCCTCCGTCGCGACCGTGGCGGGAGGTCTGCAGGCGGCGTCGCTCAAGGCCGCCGAAGCGCCCGCTTTGGGGAGCTCCGCCGCCGCCAACGGGCGCGCCAAGGTCTACTTCACGAAGGACCTCTCCGCAGCGGGTCTTCTGAAGCTCTACAAGCTCGTGAACGGCGATATCACCGGCCGCACGGCGCTCAAGCTCCATACGGGCGAACCGAACGGTCCCAACATCATTCCGCGCGAATGGGTGAAGGCCTTCCAGGCGGAAGTGCCCTCCACGATCGTGGAGTGCAACGTCTTCTATGCGAGTCCCCGTCAGACGACGGCGGGCCACCGCGAAGTCCTGAAGACGAACGGCTGGACCTTCTCGCCCGTCGACATCATGGATGAAGACGGAGACGTGGCGCTTCCGATCAAGGGCGGCAAGTGGCTCAAAGAAGTGCACGTCGGCAAGCACCTTCTCAACTACGACTCCATGATCGTTCTCACACACTTCAAGGGCCACACGATGGGCGGCTTCGGCGGGTGCCTCAAGAACGTCGCCATCGGCTGCGCCTCGGGCGCTCAGGGGAAGCGCGAACTTCACCGCGAAGGGAACAACGACTGGGCGGGCGGTCCGCACTTCATGGAACGCATGGTCGAAGGCGGCAAGGCCGTGACGGACCATTTCGGCAAGCACATCACGTATCTTTCCGTCATGCGCCGCATGTCGGTCGACTGCGACTGCGTCGGCACGAGCGCCGCGGAACCGACGGCCCACGACATCGGGATTCTCGCCTCGACCGACATTCTCGCAATCGACAAGGCGGCGATCGACCTCGTTTATGCGCTCCCCGAAAAGGAACGTCACGATTTGGTCGAGCGCATCGAATCGCGCAGCGGTCTGCGCCAGCTCTCCTACATGCGCGAACTTCACATGGGGTCGGACCAGTACGACCTGATCGAAGTTTGAGCGTGACCGGAAACGCACATCCCTCGGAGGGATGACGGACGGGCGCCTTCGGGGAAACTCGGCGGCGCCCGTTTTGTAGTGAGAGACAAGGAGTGAGACGAAGGGGAGCATAGTCGGATAGACTCTTGACACGATGTGTTACCTTCATTTGGGCGAAGGTCCTACCAACACTTCAAATGCTTTTCTCCCGTTGCGTGCGCTCCGCTTCCTCTCGCTGAGGAGGGGATGGCGCAGAAGAGTTTAGATAGTCGCTTATCGAACCGAACTCGTCTTCTTGTGTCACAATGGTTCGTTGTCGTACGGTTTTAGGATGCAATCACGATGATGGAAAACGTTTTGCCTTTACCTGTAGGGCTTTCGGATTTTAGGGCTTTGCGTAGGGCTGGAAGAATTTATGTTGACAAAACGGAGCCCATTGCAAGACTGGCGAGAATCGAAGGGAGTTTTTTCCTTGCGAGACCGCGACGTTTTGGAAAATCAGTTCTGATTTCTACGTTAGCGACGCTTTTCCGGGATGGGCTTAAACATTTTCAAGGGCTCTATATTGAGAATGTCTGGAAAGATACGACCTATCAGGTCGTTTGTATGGATTTTTCAGAAATTAAAGAATTCGATGATGTAGAAACTTTCCAGGCTAAATTTTATCAACAGATTTCCATTCTTTTCGGTGATGTTGGATTCCAGCCTTCGGGGCGCTACGATCTTCTCATAGAGTTTTCTCGGTGGCTTTCCTCTTTGGAGACGCTTAGTCTGGTGATTCTTATCGATGAATACGACGCGCCTCTCACGAGTTGTCTTGATAAACCAGAACTTTTTGAAAAAGTGCGCTCGACGATGAGCGAGTTCTTTATGGTACTCAAGTCGAAGGGAGGTTGTCTGCGTTTTCTCTTTATGACCGGTATTACAAAGTTTAGTAATACGAGTATTTTCTCTGCCTTCAATAATCTTCAGGATATTTCACTGGATCCTGCCTATGGGACTATTCTGGGATTGACGGATGAGGAAATTAGGTCGAATTTCTGGGTGTATCTCGAAAACGCGGCAAACGTGCTTCAGATGCCTTTTGAAGAGATGATGAGAGCACTTAAAGCAAACTACGATGGTTTTTCTTTCGATCAAGAAGCTTCAACTCACGTTTATTCTCCTTGGTCAGTCTTCAATTTTTTGAACAACCCTAAACTGGGATTTCAAGATTATTGGTTCGAAAGTGGTGGACAGCCCACGGTATTGCTCCGTTATCTGAAACGCCATTCTCTGCAGTCACCTACTGCCTACGGGCAGCCGATACGCTATTCGATTACGGGACTTAAGGCACCGCGACAGTACAGTGAAATTGAGCCGGAGGCACTTCTTGTTCAGGCGGGATACCTCACGATTCGTTCGGTGGAAAAGAACGGCGACGTTGTACTCGGCTATCCGAACGAGGAAGTTGCCATTTCTATGGCTAAACTTTATGCCGGCGAAATTGCTAAAAGTGGATCGTCGGTATTGGAAGAAGCTGAAAAAATTAGAAAGCTACTCTCCTATGGTTCACCTGAAGAAATTGTGGAAGCCTTCAATGAAGTCTTCGATGGTTTCGATTATGCGCATTACCCCGTTCGAGATGAAGCTTCATGTCGAGCATTGTTGCAGTTGATGATGCGTGAAGCATCCTTACGTCCGAGGATAGAGGTGCATAACGCCAAGGGTCGCAGTGATCTGGAAGTGGTTGTAGACAACCGTTACTGGGTCTTTGAGCTGAAGTACGTGGCAAAGAACTCTGAAGCGCCCGTAAGTCTCGAAAAGGCGATTTCACAGATGAGAGATCGTCGTTACGGGGTTTGGCATGCTCAGGGGAAAGATCTTGTGCGTTTGGCTCTTGTTTTCAGTGAAGAAGAGCGCGCGTTTGTCGCTTGGTACATGCTTGATGATTGATGATGTCTGTAGGGGGAGCTACGGAGTTGCTACGTTTCAAGGTTTGAGACAGACCGAATGCCGCAGGGACGACTTCGGGATCGCCCCCGCCCCGTGGGGACTGCCGTTTCGGATCTGCAGTTGCCGCACACGCCCCGGCATCGCCGAAGAAGGTTCGCCCCAGTAGTGAAGGTCAAAGGGCCAGCCCGCGGCTATCCCCGCCCCAAAGGCGTTGGAAATCGCGTTGTAGCGGCCCTTGAGCGACACGGTCTGGAGAATCGCCACGCTCGGAAGTTCGGCCCCGAGTTCCCGGCAACGGGCTTCGTGCGTCGAGTAGTCGATCGGCGTTTCCGAGGGTTTCGTAAAGCGCGAGAGCGGGCCCTTGCCGAATGCGAGCTTCGCGCAGGCGCTTCCCCGAACGCCGTTGGTCATGACGGAGGTGCAGACCGTCACCGTGCGCTCACCGAGAATGTCGGTGAGTTGCGTCTCGACGGTGCCGTTTCCGTCCGTCTTCGTCCAAAGCCCCTCGACGGGAGAGCTGCGCCCGGCCACGGGCGCATGCCAGGCGAGCCCCGAGGCGGCGGCTTCGAAGCCCGCCGCCACCGCGCCCCGATTTTCGGCGGATTGAACTTCCCACACGACGTCGAGGTTCACGCCTTTTCTCTGTTCATTCGTGAGCCCCGGCACGCGCGCGAGCGCTTCTTCCGCTTCGAGAGGGACAACGGCCCGCAGGCGGCAGACGCCGTAGCCCGTCGATCGGAAGTCCTGCGCCCTGGCGCAGTCGGCCGTGATCTTGAGCGGTACCTTGACGGCGTTGCCCAGGGGCATGGCGAAAACCATCCCGGAAAAGACTGCGAAAAGCGAAGAGAGGAGGGCGCCCGCGAGGAGGCGTCGGGAAAAAGTCGGCATGGAGATTTCTTCTCGGGTGAAGGTTCCGGGGAAGGCGCATCCCGTTTCTTTGTGACGGAAAGTGGCGAAGCGCACCGAGGATCTTTGGGGCGGGTAGACTTTCAGATGGCGCTCTTCTTTCGCAAGAGTTTGCCCCAAACACCTTTTCATTGGATTACGCATGCACATTCTTCTCATTGAAGACGATCCCTTCATCGCGCGGGCCGTGAGTGCCGCTCTGGAAAGCGAAGCGCACGTCGTCACCTACGCGCCGACCGGTCCCGAGGGCCTGGCGGCTCTGCGCGTGCACGACGTCGACGCCGTGCTTTTGGACCTGGGGCTTCCCGGGATGGACGGCATCGACGTGCTCAAGAACATCCGCGCCATGCCTGTGCCCAAGGGAAGTCTTCCGGTGCTGATCGTCACCGCCCGCGAAGCGCTTGAGAGCCGCCTCGAAGGCTTGGACGCCGGGGCGGACGACTATGTCTTGAAACCCTTCCACATGTCGGAACTGATCGCCCGACTTCGCGCCGTGGCGCGCCGCAAGGGTCCGATCGCGGGGGACGTTTTGCGCGCGGGAAACATTTCGCTCAATACCGTGACGCACGCCGTCACCGTGGGTGGCGACGTCGTGACGCTCTCGAAGCGCGAGTATGCGCTCCTGGCTGCGCTTCTCGTTCGGCCGGGCGCCGTGCTCTCAAAGCGCGCTCTCGAAGAAAAGCTTTACGCCCCCGGGGACGAACCGGAAGGGAACGCCGTTGAGTACCTCATCCACGCGCTTCGCAAGAAGATCGGAAGCGACGCGATCGAGAACATTCGGGGCCTCGGCTGGCGAGTTCGGGAGAAGGCGTCGTGATCTTTGAGAACGTTTTGAAAAAGGCCTTTCCACCGGGCGGCTCCGTGCTTTTGCGCACGGTCGCGGCGCTCGTAACGGCGCTCTTTGTCTTTACGGCGGCGACCGCCTACATCACCTACCGCAACACCAAGGCGGACGCGCTTGCGTCGCAGGACGTGGAGCTCGCGGAAGTGGCGTCGTCGCTTGCTCGAGCCGACGTCGTGAACCGCATTCCCGGGGCGCTTACGATGGCGCCCGAAACCTTCGAGCGCGCGCTCGAAGACGAAATGAAGAGCGGTCCGCAGGACGGCCCCGAGTGGCACGGTCGCGGCCGCATGCACCGCGGCATGGGCATGGGACGTCACCGCCACATGCGCGACGGCAACTGTCCCTGGAGCGGCACGGCCGAGTGCTTGATCGCGGACGTTTCGCCCGACGGAGAACGGATGTCGATTCCCGCGGGTCGGGACGTGCTCGTGCGCATGCGTCATACGGGCGGTCAGGCGGAAGTTGCTCGCTTTGACGACGCCGTGAAGGGCGGCTTTTCGAACGTTTCGATCAACGGCAACGAACACCGTCTCTGCCTCATTTTCCTCCCGGACGGGAGCTATACGGCCGTGGCCGACCCCATGTCCGTAATCGAAGAAGAGGCGCAGGCGAGGGCCTGTGCTTCGGTGACGCCGCTTCTCATTTTGCTTCCGATTCTCTTGGGCGTCGTGGCGGGCGTTCTGTGGCTCACCTTCCGGCCCCTGCAGCGCGCGGCCGAAGAAGTGCGAAACCGCGATGAAAACCGCTGGACGCCGCTACCAACCGAGAAAGTCCCTGCGGAAACGCGTCCCTTCGTCGAGGCCGTGAACGACCTCCTTGCGCGCGTCGAGGCGGCCCGCGTGCGGGAACTTCGCTTTTCCGCCGATGCCGCGCATGAACTGCGCTCGCCCCTGACGTCGCTCACGATCGAAGCGGAGCACCTTGCCAAACTGCCTCTGCCGGACGAAGCCAAACCCGTCGTCGCGAACCTCACGCAGGGGTTGGAGCGGGCCGTGCATCAGCTCTCGCAGCTTCTGCATTTTGCCCGCGCGCAGGCCGGCGAAGCCGACGCGCCCAACGCCGGGAGCGAATCCTGGTACCTCTCGGAATTGATCGGTCGGCTCGTGGAGCCTCTTCTTGACGCGGCCGACAAAAAGGGAATCGAATGGCTGGTTTCGGGAGTGGAGGGCGACGGTACGAAGGAAGCGCCGGTCGAAGGGATTTCTTCTTCGGCGCTCGAAGCGATTCTCCGGAATCTCCTGGAAAACGCCGTCCGATATTCGCCCGAAAACGGCCGCGTTGCGGTAAGGGTCGAGCGCGGAGCCGACGCTCTGGTGCTCTCCGTCACGAACGACGGACCGGGGATTCCCGAGTCGGAGAGGACGCGCGTGTTCGATCCCTTCTACCGCATTCCGGGAACGGGCGTGGCGGGGACGGGTCTGGGACTGGCGATCGTGAAGACTTATGCCGACCGTCTCGGGGCCGTCGTGACGCTCGAAGACGCACATCCCGACGCCGCAGACGGGCGGGGGCTTACCGTCACCGTGCGCGTTCCGACGGGACGCGGCAAGACGGCGTAAGGCCGTGTTCTCCGAGGCGACGCGATCGGCGGACGTTCGCAGACGGGGTCGCGGACGCCCGAACTTTTCGATTCCGTGTGAGCTTTCGGAACGTGCGAAAATGGTCAAGGCTCGACGCTCGAGCGAAAAAATGGAGAAAAGCAAATGGACGCTATGGAAAATCTGCTCACGCGGCGCAGTTGCCGCGCCTACAAAGACGAACCCGTCTCGGACGACGCGATCTACAACATCGTCCGCGCGGGGCTCTACGCCCCGAGCGGCATGGGCCGCCAGTCCGCAATCGTCGTCGTGGTGACCGACAAGGCGGTTCGAGATCAGCTCTCCCGCATGAACGCCGAAATCGCCGGCATGAAGGAGGGCGACCCCTTCTACGGAGCGCCTGTCGTGCTCGTGGTGCTCGCCGATCGAACGGTCCCGACCCATGTCGAGGACGGCGCCCTCATGATGGGCAATCTTTTGAACGCCGCCCATGCGGAGGGGCTCGGATCCTGCTGGATCCACCGCGCCCGGGAAGAGTTCGAGTCGCCCGAAGGCAAGGCGCTCCTCGAGAAGCTCGGCGTCAAGGGCGACTACGTCGGGATCGGCCACGCGATCCTCGGCGTTCCCGCCGGGGCTCCGGGCGAGGCGCCCGCCCATCGGGAAGGACGCGTCTTCCGAATTTGAAGCGTGTAGGGACGCGCACCCGGGCGTGCGCAGAGATAGACGGACGGTTTCCGAGAAGGACCGTCCGTTTTTTGTCGGCGGCTCGCCGAACCGGAACTCCGGTTGATCGATGCGGCTCCGTCGGGACGGACAGCGAAGAAGTCGATGGGGGCGGAAGCGTCAAAGAAGAAGTTTGACGAAAATTAAGGGAAAACCCAATTTTACTTTTCATAAACCGAGTGAACGGTCGGTTATCGCAAGCGCTTTGGAAAAAATGCAACTTTCTTTTTTCGCATCGTGATTTATGGAGAAAAGTGCTCGATCGAAAACGAAATTGCACGGAAATCCATTGTGGTGCATCGAAGTAAAGGGAGTAGTACGAAAGTATGAGGATTAGAGGTAAACCCCGAGATTAATATTTTTCTTTCTAAGATCGAAATTTTTTTTCCTTCGCGAAAAGGAAATCGATATAGTCGGTTCGTCCGCGGGTATATTTTTCGCGCGATACACAATAACCCTTATATCCACCGTTCCCTCGACGGGACTTCTGACATTGGAGAGAAAAATGTTCACCCCCCTTCGTCATGCCCTTTCTCTTGCCGTCGGATCGGCGTTGGCCGTGTCGGCGAGCGGCGCGCTCGCCGGTCCGGACGGGTCCGTTTTCGATAAGTACAATACGCAATACTTCAGCGGCGTCGGCAAGTTCGAATCTCCGTACGACGGTACGAAGGACATTCAAAAGTGGACGTCGGCGGAATACGCCGAACGGGATCTCCGTTTGATCAACCTGATTACGGGACTGGATCCGTTCAACAGCAGCTCTTCGGTGAACGGCAAGGTCCATGTCTCGTTTTCCGGATTGAACCTCGTCAACGACAAGGGTTCGAAGCCCTACAGGATCACGATGAGTGACAGCAACGCCGACAAGTCGCCCGAGCGCGACATGAGTCTGACGTTTACCAACAGCGTCGTCAAGCGCTGGAATATCGTCGTCGAAGAGCCGACCTATCGCAAGTATTTCGGTATCGAAGACGGGAAACATTCGACCGAACACTCGATTACGTTTGTCAATTCCGAGTTCACGGGGGACATCGTTCACAATTCCAAGGATGCGGGGTTGATGAAGGACTTCGCCCTCGTGTCGAATGAGGGCAACCAACTCGAACTCCATCTCTTCGGTTCGAAGTGGACCGGTGCGACTTATTCGACGGTCGGCACCAAGCAGGAACGCGACGAAACGCTCAAGCACCGCACGAACCTGCTCCTCGCCGATAACTCGCACTGGGCCGTCACCGACGACTCCTTCGTGACGACGCTCAAGGCGGACTCCGACTCCGACGTTGAAATCCTCGCCGGAACGGCGGAAAAGCAGACGAAGCTCTCGATCGACAAACTCGACTCGGGTGTGCGCGTGAACGTGAACGACAACACGTCGCTCACGGTGGGCAAAACGGCCAAACCCGCCGCTGCGGTATTGGCGGACGGCGAGGCCACGATTCACGAGCTCGACGTGCGCTTCAAGGGCTTGGAAAACGCCGACGTTGCGGTTCAGGCCGACAACGTTTCGACGAAGCTCGTCGCGTCGGCAAATCTCCGTGACGGCCATGACGACGACACGATCATCCGCGCCATGGCGAAGGCCGTCGATACGAAGGAAGAGACCGTCCGTTTCGAACTCGAACAGGGCTTGTTCTCGGACGGCGTGTCGGGGACCGTGAGCCATGAGGGGGACGATACGCTTCAGGTGAACAAGACGAACCGGACGACCAATGAGAACGCGCTCGCCGTTGCCGATACGGGTTCGATCCTCTTTATGCAGTGGCGGGCCGAAACGGACGACGTCATGCAGCGAATGGGCGACGTCCGCTCAAGCGGCAAAACGGGCCTCTGGGTTCGTCACTACGGCGGCCGCAGCGAATTCGGGAGCAGCGACTACGACTATCTCGCCCTTCAGATGGGTGCCGACCGTCTCGTCTACGACGGCGACGTCAAGGTGCTCGCGGGCGCGGCCTTCTCCTACACGGACGGCGACGCCAAGTACTCGACGGGTACGTCCGACGCCAAGAGCTACGCCTTCACCGCCTACGGCGAACTTCTGACGCAGAGCGGCTCCTTCCTCACCGCGGCGCTCAAGTACGGGGCGCTTCGCAACGAAGTCGAACTCTCGAAGACGATCGACGGGGAATTCCGCGCCGACGCCTGGGCCTTCTCGGTCGAAACGGGTCACCGCTTTGCGCTCGCGAAGAGCTTCTTCGTCGAACCGCACGTGGGACTCACCTACGCCAAGGTCAACGGCGACAGCTTCCGCGTGGGCGACAACGCTTCGGTGAAGCAGGACGACTTCGACTCCTTGGTGGGCGGCGTGGGTCTCACCCTGGGCTTCTCTTGCCCGAACGACCGCGGCGACGTCTATCTGCGTCTGGACCAGAAGTACGACTTCCAGGGCGAAACCTCGACGGGCTTTTATTCGAACGGCCGTGAAGTCAACCGGTTCGACAAGGACCTGGGCGGCTCCTGGTTCGAAATCGGTCTCGGCGCCAAGGCCCGCCTGACGGAGAGCCTCACGGGCTACGCCGAATTCGAGACGGCGCAGTCCGGCGAAGTGGAAACGCCCTTCCGCTGGAACCTCGGTCTGCGCTACACCTTCTGATCGTGAGCTGCGCCCGCCCGAGAGCGGGCGCCGAACGACAGTCTCCCCGAATAGACCCGCCGTCGATTCGGGGTTTTCTTATTTCAAGGCGTAAAAACGGGCGGAAATACGTCCTTCGGGCGCGGTCTTTTCTAGACTGAAGGGAAGGCGAATTACCGCTGAAGCGGCGCGCTCTTTCGAGCGTCTGCCTTCCCGCATCCCTTCGTCCGTTACGGAGAAGTCTTCATGCGCGTACGCTACAAGAATCTTTTCGCCTTTACGGGCGACGCGGCCCTGCCGCTTTTGGAATCCTTCGTCGTCGAAGCGGGGCGCATCGTCCCCGACGACGCTCCCGTCGACCGCGAGGTCGATCTCGCGGGCGGTTTCGTGACGCCGCTTTTCTCCGACCAGCACACGCATCCCTCCTACGTCGCGCAGACGCTCTCGGCGCTCGCGGCGCTGCCGCCCGACGTTCTTTCGATCGAAGACCTCGTCGAAGGACTCGTCCGCAAGAAGGATGAACTTCCCGAAGACGCCTGGATCGAAGGCTGGGGCTACGACGAAAGTCTTCTCAAGGAAAACCGCTCTCCCACGCGCCACGACCTCGACCGCGTCGCGACGGACCGGCCCGTCTTCGTGCGCCGTTCGGACTGCCATTCGGCGGTCGTGAACACGTATCTTCTGAAGGCGGCCGGGATCGACCGCACGACGCCCGACCCCGAGGGCGGACGCTTCGGTCGCGACGCTTCGGGCGAACCCGACGGACGGCTTATCGAAACGGCCGCAGTTCGCAGGGTCGAGCGCCTCAGAAAGAAGGAGGACTTCGAGGGGAACGTGTGCAGAATGTGCGCATTGGGCGAACACTACCTCTCGCGCGGGATCGGATTCGTCACCGAAATGATGTGCGAACGGGGCGAAAAGGATCTCTTGCCCGTCTATCGGGCCGCCCGCAAGGCAGGGCTTCCGCTTGCGGTCGGGATGTATCTCGTCTGGCAGGGCGGGATCGATCCCCACGGGATGCCGGACTTCACGGAGGACGACAAGACCGGACCCGTACGCTACGCGGGCCTCAAGGTCTTCGCGGACGGCTCGATTTCGGGCAAGACCGCGGCGATCCGCGGGCGCTATCTGGGTCTCTCCGACGACGAAGATCCCCGGGGGACGATGTGCGTCACGGAACCGGTCTTTCGCGCCGGGCTCGCCTGGGCGAAGCGAAACGGCGTGCAGCTCTCGGTGCACGTCATGGGGGATCGTTCGATCGACCGGATTCTCGACTGGTTGGAGGGCGAAGAGCCGTGGCTCGAAAAAGAGCCTTCGGTGCGGCTCGAGCACGTTTCCTATCTGCGGCCCGATCATCTCGAGCGCATCGCGGGCATGCCCCTTTCGATCGCCATGACGACGCAGCCGATCTTCCCCTTTGCCGAGTGGAAGGGCTATGAGGAGGCGATTCCGCGTTCGATGATCGACGAAGGCTATGCGGTGAAGACGATCGCGGCCCGAATCCCCGCCTTTGCCTTGTCCTCCGACGCCCCCGCCACGACCTGGGCCGATCCCGATCAGCCCTTCGTCACGGTCGCCGCCGCGGTGACGCGGCGCGACGCCCGAGGGACGCCCTTCGGCCAAGCGGAGGCGGTGGACGTTGCGACGGCCTTGTCGCTCTACACCTCGCGCGCCGCGCAGGTGACGGATCTGGGGACGACGGGACTGCTGCAGGTTGGCGAAGTCGCGGACTTCGTGCTCTGGAGCGCGAATCCCTTCGATGTTCCGAAAGAAGAACTCCCCGACATTCGGGCGCGTCGCGTCTGGAAGGCGGGTGAACTTATTTGGGAAGCCGAGGATTGAGACGAAATGGGCGGCCCGACGAAGAACGCTGGCCGCCCGAAGCGTGCGAATCAAGTCGCGAGGGGGAGTCTCCGTAAGGGGCTCCTCTCTTTTTTGCGGCTTACTTCATGAAGACGAAGAACACCGCCCCCACCATGCAGAGGAAGGCCGCCACGTGGTTCCACGCGAGGTGCGTGTTGAAGGCGATGAGCGAAAAGAGCGTGAAGACGAAGAGCGTGATCACTTCCTGAATGATCTTGAGCTGCACGAGCGAGAAGGGACCGCCGTTGCCGTCGAAGCCGATGCGGTTGGCGGGCACCATGAAGCTGTACTCAAAGAGCGCGATCCCCCAGGAAAAGAGCACGACTGTGTAGAGAGGCCAGCTCGAGATGACTTTGGCTGTCTGCAGCTTCAGGTGCGCGTACCAGGCGAGCGTCATGAAGACGTTCGAGACGAGCAGCAGTCCGACGGTGGTGAGGCCTTTGGTGAGCATGATGGGCGAAAGGGTTGGAAAGAAAGGAAATCGCCCCGACGAAGATTTCGGCGGGGCGACGGTTTTTCAGTGAGGATCAGAAGATCAGCCGCGGAAGGCCTTTTCGAGGGCCGGAACGACCTGCTTCTTGCGGCTCATGACGCCGGGGAGCCACATGTTGTCGGAGACTTCAACGCCGAAGGCGCCGGCGACGCGGGCGGGATCTTCCGAAGCGAGGACGAGGCGGGAGCCTTCCTTCATGATGTCGGTGAGAAGGAAGAGGGCGCTGTGGCGGCCTTCGGCGCGGATGCGGCCGAGTTCCTCTTCGATCGCGGGCATCATGTCGGCGACGATGTCAAGGCTCACGAGTTCGAGCTGGCCCACGCCCACCTTGTGGCCGGACATGTCGAAGTCCTTGAAGTCGCGGAAGATGAGGTCGCGCGGCGAGCAGCCGGCGACGGCTGACTTGGCCGTGAAGAGTTCCATGCCGAGGGCTTCGAGGTCGGCGACGCCGGCGATTTCGGCGAGTTCCTTGGCGGCCTTGCGGTCCATGTCCGTCGTCGTGGGCGACTTGAAGATCACCGTGTCGGAGAGGATGGCGCAGAGCATGATCCCGGCGATGTTCTTCGGGATTTCGATGCCGCAGTAGTCGTACATGGCCTTGAGGATCGTGTTCGTGCAGCCCGCGGTCCAGATGATGCATTCGAGGGGCGAAGAGGACGTCACGTCGCCGAGCTTGTGGTGGTCGACGATGCCCTTGAGGTTGGCTTCGTCGATGTCGGCCGGAGCCTGGGCGCGGTCGGAGAAGTCGACGAGGTAGATGTCGCGTCCGGCAACGCTCGTCACGACTTCGGGCGCTTCAAAGCCGAAGCGCTCGAGCACGAACTGCGTTTCGGGGGTGGGCTTGCCCTGCGCGGCGGGAACGACGTCAAGACCGCGCTTCTTGTAGAGGTCAGCGCAGACGATGGCGGAAACAATGCTGTCGGTGTCGGGGTTCTTATGACCGAGAATCAAAGCGGACACGATGAATTCCTTCTCTGAAAAATGAAACGCGGACGTGGATGAGGCGTCCGCCGATGGAGTTTCGTCATTCTATCAGAGGCGGAGAAAATCGGCGGTGCAGCGGGCGCTTCGGGAAGTAGCCGCGTGAGAACCTGAAAATCGTCTTCCTCGGGAGACGAAAGCTTTGCTCGGAAGCAGCTCTGTCGCATCCCGCAAGCAACTTGACGCCTTGCCAAAACCGAAGGTGTCCCTCCTGCCGTAAAATTCAGGAATTTAAAGGGGCGGCCGCGTCGGCCGTCCGACCCCTCAAAAGGAAGAAAAGAATGCTTCGGGAAGGAGAGAAAACCGGATCGCTCGTCATGCTGCTCACGGCGCTTCTCGCCATGATCCTCATCATGCGCGGGCCCGTCACTTGCGTGGGGGTGCTGACCGAACCCGTCATGACGACCTTCGGGATCGGATACTCCGCCTTCGGCTTTCTCTGCGCCCTTCCGATCGCCTGCTTCGGGCTTTGCGGACTGCTCGGCCCCGTCGTGAGCGCCCGCACGGGCCTCTCGCGGGCGCTCACGCTCTCGGTCCTTTTCGTTCTTGTCGGCGCCGCGGGACGCCTCGTCACGGACTACGCGGCGCTCCTCGTTTCCACCGTCTTCATCGCGACGGGGATTGCGTTTCTCAACGTACTGATGCCGGTCCTTTTAAAGCAGAACTTCCCCGAACGCGCGGACGTGGCCATGGGTCTTTTCACGGGCTTCATCGGATTTTCGGGTGCGATCGGGACCTACGTGTCCGTTCCGATGTGGGAGCGCTGGGGGACGCTCACCGCTCCCTTCGGGCTCTGGGTCGCGCTCTCGGCCCTGGCGCTTCTCGCTTGGTGGGCGGCGCCCAAGAAGGGGGCCGTCACGGAAAACCGCTTTCATTTCGGCGCGGGGTTCTTGCGAAATCCCATGGTCTGGGCGGTGATGCTCGTGATGAGCATGCAGTCGCTCACGATCTACACGACGGCGGCGTGGCTCCCGACCATCCTCAAAACCGAGGGCTTCAGCGCGGCGGACGCGGGCTTCGGCGTCGCGGCCTTTCTTCTGATCAGCGCGCCCGCGAGCATCTTCTCGCCCTGGATCGTGCGCGTTTGCGGGGGAGGGCGCAGGACGTCCTTCCTCTGTGCGCTCAATTTCGCGGTCGGGGTCTTTCTGTGGCTGCGGGGCGGCAGCGTCGCCTTCGTCGGCTGCCTCATGGCGGGGGTCTCGCAGGGGCTCGCCTTCAGTCTCGCCATGCTCGTTATGAGCCGGAAGACCAAGAACCTCTCGGAACTCTTTTTGATTTCGGGCTTTGCGCAGGGTACGGGCTACGTCATCGCGGGGCTCGGACCCTGGGCCTGCGGGGTGCTTTTCGATCTCGTGCACGAGCCTTGGGTGATCGTCGCCTTCATGCTGGCTACTATCGGAGTGTGGGGCGCGAGCGCTCTCTACGCCTTCGGAGAGCGCCCGATCTTTTCGGACTGAGGTTACGCGGGTACGGCGTCAGAGGCTGTTCCAGAGGACAGCCCTTATCTGCGTTTCTTCTTGTCGGAGGATGGCCTCCGGATTCTTCGAATTTTCCCGGAACCGCTTCAAACACTCGTGATAGTCGTTTTCGGAAAGACGCGTCATGGCCGAGCCTTGTCCGAGCATGATGTCGCCGTAGAGGGCTCGAACGCCCTGGGCGAGGATTTCCTCTTCGGTTTTCCCAAGTTCGCGAACGAGCGTCCGGAGCAGTTCGTCGTCGCGGTTCTTCAGTTTGGCTTTTACAGTTCGCATTTCGGTCTCCTTTACGGTGGTGAAGCGAGCTTTCCATTCTGCCATGTTCGCCTCGGAACGTAAGGAAACCGTCTGATGTCGCAACGTCCGAAAAGGCCGCTCTCCGACGTTTTACCGGGGCAACGCCCCGGAACGCCTGGGGTCGGGCGAAAGAAAGGATTTTCGAAAATTGTTGCGGCTTTTCCAAAAGAAAAGGTCCGCCGGGCGGTGTGCCTGACGGACCCTTGGTCGAAGGAAATCTTCCGCGTTACTTCTTGAGCGCGCGCTCCGCTGCCGCGGCGCCCGCGACGCGGCCCGAACCGTAGGCGAGGCCGAGGCCCGTCCCGGATTCGTAGTTGCGGGCGTAGTAGGGACGATTCGCCATTTCGCCGCCCGCGTAGAGACCGGGAATGACCTTGCCCGCTTTGTCGAGCACTTCGAAGTCGGACGTGGTCTTCACGCCGCCGATCGTGCCGCCGAGCCCCGGTTCCACGTGGATCGCGAAGAAGGGGGCCTTGACGAGCGGACGAAGATAGTCTTCGTCCTTCCCGAAGACCGGATCGTCGCCGTCCTCGGCGTTTTCGTTGTAGTCGGCCATGGTCTTCGCAAAGACTTCCGCGGGCACGCCCATGCGGCGTCCGAGCTTCGTGAAGTCTTCGCCGTAGACGGCCACGTCGTAGTTGAAGTATTTGGCGGCGATGTCGGCCTTCTTGACGTCGGAGGAGTCGATGATGACCCAGCAGACGCGCTGCATGCCGCAGTGATCCGCCACGTAGGGGAGGGCTTCGTTGACGAAGCGTTCGCCCTTTTCATTGACGAGAACGAGGTCGCGCTGCTTGGACTTGCCCGTAATGGCGGTCTTGAGTTCGTCGTAGCGGGGAAGAAGATGCAGACCGATCACCCAGGAGTCGTCGGCTTCGGCCGCGCCCGCTTTCAGAGCCATGCGAAGACCGTCTCCGGTGTCTCCTTTGGCGGCGACGGAGCGTTCGGTCGCGACCGTGAAGACGGGAAGGCGCTCGGCCATCATTTCCATGTTGTGCGCAAAGCCGCCCGTGGCGAGAACGACCGCGTCGGCGGCGATTTCGTAGCGCTTCTTGCCGTCGTGGGCGAGAACGCCCGTGACTTCGCCCTTCTCGTTTTTGACGAGCTCGTAGGCGGTCGTGTTGAATCGCATCGCGACGCCGAGCTTCTTGGCGTAGTCCTCGACGGCCTTCACGACGAAGGCGCCGCCCGCCGGAGAGCTACCCATGCCGCTGGCGGGCACGGGACTCGCCTTCGGGGCGTGGGCGCGCTTGTCGCCGCCGTGACCGAAGGGACGGGGTTCGGCGAATTCGAGACCCACGGTCTTGCCGAGCCATTCGACGGCCTCGGTGCTGCGTTCGAGCATGAGACGGCGAAGCTTGGGATCGGGATAGTCCTTGTCGCCGCCCTTCACGGCCGATTCGTCGTGTTCGGCCCAGTCTTCGAGCATGTCGTCGACGTCGTCGCGAATGCCCGCGGCCTTCTGGTAGGACGTTCCGGTGCCGACGATGGCGCCGCCCGCGAGCGCGGAGGAGCCGCCCGCAAAGGGCATCTTTTCGATGAGGAGGACCTTGACGCCCTTTTCGGCGGCGGTCGCGGCGGCCGCAAGACCCGTGCCGCCCGCCCCGATCACGACGACGTCGGTCGTGATTTTTTCGGCGGGAAGCGCGGCGGGATCCACGGGCTTCTTGTGGGGCACGAGACTCTCGGCCTTGACGCCCGCCTTCTCGGCCGCTTCGCCCACGGCGCGCAAAAGCGCGGCCGACGACATCGTGGCGCCCGAAACCGTGTCGACGCCCAAGTGCTGCTTCGAGAGGATTTCGTTTCGCACCTTTTCCATGGCGACGCCGCCCACGTAGGAGGTGTCGTTCGAAGTCTTGATCTCGATCTTTTCAATGCGGTTTTTCGAAAAGGTCGTGACGACCGTGAGCGGGCCGGCGTTGCCGCGGGTGGTCACTTCGTATGCGCCCGGTTTGAAGGTGTAGGCCTGGGCGGCGAACGTCAGGCCGGCGAGCGCGAGAAAGAGGGCGCTCTTGCGAAAGAGTCCTTGAATCACGGTGGGGTCTCCTCAGGGTTGTTCGGTCACAATGATTGAGATTAGTCGCGACTATGCTACATGCGACTTAAAGAGTCCTGAAGGGCGGGGCGAAAAGGACGAAATCGGGGAGGAGCGCAGGTTTTTCGCCGCCCGCCCGAGGACGGAACTTCGGTCTCGGTCCACGGTCCGGAAAAGGGCGAACGGGAGCCGGCGAAGAGAGCGGGCTCCCGGCCTCAGTCGTCCGTCGACGTCTTCACGGCGAAGCGCGACTCGACGTAGAGCGCGAAGCGTTCCGCCACGACCGCCACTTCCTGTTCGATGTCCTTTTGCGTCGGTCGGTCGTCGGGAAGAATGAGAAGACGAGTCGGCAGACCCGAGCGCAGATAGTCGATGTAGAGGCGCGAGAGTTCGAGAAGATTTTCGCGGTCGGTGACGACATAGTGCTCGAGCACGCCCGCGAAGGCTTCGTAACTCTTCAACACCCCCTCGCGCCAGTACCATTCGCCCAGACCCTCGCAGCGGGGGACCTCGGCGTAGACGAGCCGCATCATCCCGATCGCCCGCGGCGTCACGAGATGCCCGACGAGAATCTTTCCGAAGTGCACGAGCTCCTCGAAGAGCGTCTTTCCGGTTCGGCCCTCCTTCTCGTAGGCGCCGTAGATTTCGTCGACCATCATCTGGAGCGAGGCCCGAAAGAGCCCCTCCTTGTTGCCGAAGCAGTGATAGATGAGCGAGCGCGAGCCGCCCGCGATGTCCGTGATGTCGCTCAGGGTCGTCGCGTCGTAGCCCTTTTCGGCGAAGATCTCGATCGCTTTCGCGAGAATGCGGCGGCTTCGCTCGAGGCCGCGGCGGGTGAGGGGCTTGTTGTAGTTCGTCATGTGCGTTCCGTAGGCTGAGGGGCGCGTCGTCCTTCGACCCGCGTCGGCGGGTTCGGTACGGAAATGCGTACCGAAGGAGACGGAAAGATTCCGCCATTCTACAGGACGATGACGATTGATGTTCATCAATGGTCGTTTTCCTCTTGCTGAAAGAGAGAGGCATCGGAGGAATCCGCGCAGGAGTGCAATCTTTGGGAAAATCATTTCTTGTGCTAGTGCACAAATTTTGTGCGAATTAAGGAAGAGCGCTTCGGAGAAGATCTCCCGCCCCGCAAAGCGGGGGTAGTGCACAGTCTCTGTGGAAAATAAGACGACATTCCGTTCCCGCGGGCGCACTTTTATTCTTCGTGCGGGAGATGAGTCGACACCACAAGATATGGGGAGCGGGTTAATGCCGATCGACAGTCTTGTATCTTTTGAGAAGATTTTCCGGAAGAAAGGGCGCGCCGGCGCCGGGCGTATTGCGCACGGCGCACCGCTTCGCAGAAAGAAAGAGCGGGTCAGCGCACTCGAAGTTTTCCCTAGGGAGAGCGCTTTAGGTTTGGTGAATTCGGTTCTCGGTCCGTATAATGCATGCGGCTTGTTCCGCGGTCGAAGAGAGCCTTCTTTCCCGCGGACGGACACTTTCAGACCAACCACGACAGAGGAGTTCTCGATGTCGAATCCCGCCATCGCCGCCCGCATGGGCGAACTGATCGCCAACGAATCCGTGCAGAAGGCGCTTGCCGTCGCGAAGGAGGAGGCGCCGCGCGCGCTCGCCGAACAGATCGCGATCGCTCAGATCCCTTCTCCGACTTTTGAAGAATCCCGCCGTGCCGAAGAAATCGCCCGTCTTCTGCGCGAATACGGCCTGACGGACGTCGTGATCGATCCCTCGGGCAACGTCGTCGGCCGTCGTCCCGGCCGCGGCGCGGGTCCGGTCGTCGCGATCGCCGCCCACACCGACACGGTCTTCCCGATGGAAACCGACGTGACGGTGCGCTCCGAAGGCAATCTCCACTACGGTCCGGGCATCGGCGACAACGCCTCGGGCCTGCGCTCGATGCTCCAGGTTCTTCGCATGCTCGAAGCCGCGAAGATCGAAACGGCGGGCGACATCCTCTTTGTCGGCACGGTCGGCGAAGAGGGCAACGGCGACATCCGCGGCGCCAAGGCCCTCTTTGACGGTTCGCGCAAGATCGACGCCTTCGTGGCGCTCGACATGGAAACGGTGGCCCGCGTGCAGACGGGCGCGACGGGTGCGCACCGCTGGCGCCTCGCCGTCGACGGCCCCGGCGGGCACTCCTGGCTCGACTACGGCCGCGTTCCCTCGGCCGTGCACGCCATCGGCCGCGCAATCGCCAAGATCGCCAACCTCGAACTCCCCGAAGATCCGAAGACCTCCTACACGGTCGGCACGATCAAGGGCGGTACGACGGTCAACACGATTGCCGCGCACTGCGAAGTCGACGTCGACATGCGCAGCGTCGCCATGGAAGAACTCATGAAGGTCGAGGAAACCATTCTCGCTGCCTTTGAAGAGGCCGTGGCCGAAGAAAACGCCCGCTGGACGAAGGCGCCCGAATCCGCCTACGTGAAGCTCACGAAGACGAAGATCGGCGACCGTCCCGCCGGCCAGCGTCCGGCCGACTGTCCGGCCGTCAACGCCGCGCTCGAAGGCGCCAAGGCGCTCGGCATCGAAGTTACCTGGACGGGTTCTTCCTCGACCGACTGCAACATGCCGATGTCGCTCGGCATCCCCGCCGTCTGCCTCGGCACGGGCGGTCACACCTACAACGAACACTCCCTCAAGGAGTATTTCGACAGCACCGACATGCACCTCGGTCCGCAGTTGGCGCTTCTCACGGTCCTCGGCATCACGGGCCTCGCCTAAGATGACCCGCGGGGCGGCCTGGCCCGCGTCCGATCTGCTCGAGCTCGTCGCAAAATTCCGCGACGAGCGCGACTGGGCGCGTTTTCACTCTTCCAAAGACCTCGCGCTTTCGGTTTCGATCGAAGCGGCCGAGCTTCTCGAATGCTTTCAGTGGTCGGGCGACGACCTCGAAGTTCCCGAGCGCTCGGCCGAAATCGAAGCCGAGATGGCGGACGTCCTCATTTACCTGGCGATGCTCGCGGATCACCGCGGCGTCGACCTCGACCGCGCGGTGCGCGAAAAGCTCGCCGCGGCCGAACGGAAGTACCCGGCGACGGCGGTTCGGGGCGAAGCTTCGGCCGCCCGGGCCGCGGCGCGCGCGATTCACGAGGAGGCGAGGCGCACGGGCGCGAACGTTCCCGCTGCGCCGCCCGTGTGCGCGGCGGAAAAGGACGAAGGTTCCTCTCCGGCGAACGCGCTCTCGCGCCGCGCCGTCGCCGACCCCGAGGAGAACGTACGGACGCCGGTGCAGTGCGCTCGGGAATCCCGGCGACCCGAAGCGCCCGTCGTTTCTCTTGAGGGAGAGAGAGCCGCGGATTCCGTCCCGCCTCCCGAAGACCTTCGCGACTCCCTTCGTCGTCGCTCGGCGCTTCTGCGCGAAGCGCTCGCGGCGCTCGAAAAGCATCTGGAAACGGATCCCGCGGGCTTTTGGGAGGCCTCTCCCGACGACCGCGTCGCCTACGTGCGCTACGCCGAACCCGTACTCGCCGTCTGGCGTCTCGCGGGCGACTGGCTCGGGGCCCCTCCGAAGCGGCGTCCTCCTCTGGACCCGCATCTCTATGACTGGGACGACATGACGCCGGGGCTTGCCTGGGCGGCTTTCTCCGAACTCGTCGGACTCGAGCGGATGGAAACGGGCGCCTTTCTGCGAGCCGCCAATTCCGGCCTCGTGAGCGGACTTCTGCGGCGCATTCTCGCCGCGTCGCCCGAGGCTCCGTTCGGCGAAGTTCCGACAAACCGATCTCCGATAGCTTGAGCGGTCGTTCACCATAGAAAAATTCGAACGGCGCGCGAACGGCTAGGCGCCCTAGCCGAAGCGTCTCGTGCGACGGAATCCGACGCGCCTCTCTCTTGTGTCGGGAACGCTCGTTGCACCAGATCTTGTGTGTTTGAATTTTCTCGCTTCAACATGTATTGCTCTCCCGTTCCCCGATTCCGTTTGCGGATCGGTAGAATGGAGTCCTTGTTTTCGATTTCTTCGCCATGACTCAGGTTCACGCCATCGGTTCGCTCAATCTCGACTACGTCTACAGGGTGCCGCACTTTCTGCGCCCGGGCGAGACGCTCGAGGCCGAGCACCGTGCGGTGCACTGGGGCGGCAAGGGCCTCAATCAGACGGTCGCGATGCTCCGCTCGGGACTCGCCGTGCGCCACTGCGGCGCGGTGGGCGCGGACGGAACGCCGCTCTCCGACTTTCTCGCGTCCGAGGGGGCCGACGTCGCGTACCTGCGCGTCGACGAAAGCTCGGCGACGGGACACACCTTCATTCAGGTGACGCCCGACGCAGAGAACGCGATTCTTTATTACCCGGGGACCAACCACGCGGTGACGGAGGATCTCGTCGACGGCTTTCTCGCGACGGCCGAGACGGGCGACTTTCTCGTCCTCCAAAACGAAGTGAACGGCACGGCGCGCCTCATGGACGAGGGACGGCGCCGGGGCCTTCGCGTCGTTTTCAATCCGTCGCCCTTTTCGCAGGAACTGCGTGCGCTCGATCTTTCGGGGCTCTACGCGCTCGTTCTGAACGAAACGGAGGCCGCCGAATGGGTCGGAGCGGACCTGACGCCCGAAGCCGCGGCGAAAGCTCTCGTTGGAAAGGGCGTTTCGATCGTGATTCTCACGCTCGGCGCCAAGGGCCTCGTCTGGTGCGCGGCGCAGGGCGCCTCGGGCAAGGTTCCGGCCTTTCGGGTCGAAGCCGTCGACACGACGGGAGCGGGCGACACGCTCGCGGGATACGCCGTGGGCGCCTTGGCCGAATTCGCCCGGACCGGCTCGACGAAGCTTCTGGAAGAGGGGCTTCGCACCGCCGCGGCGGCCGCGGCCCTGTCGGTAACGAAGGAGGGGGCCGTTCCCTCGATTCCGAAGCGCGCCGACGTGGAGCGCTTTCTGACCGAACATTCCGCCTGAAGGGGACGACATGACGAAAAAAATCATTCTGGACTGCGATCCGGGCTATGACGACGCCGTCGCCATGCTCCTGGCGGCGGGCCATCCCGACATCGAGGTGCTCGCCGTCACGACGGTCGCCGGGAACCAGACGATCGAAAAGGTGACGACGAACGCGCTTCGCATCGCCGCGCTTTGCGGGCTTGAGTGCCCGGTGGCGGCGGGTTCGGCTCGTCCTCTCGTTTTCGGCGAGGTCGTTCCGGCGCCGGAAATCCACGGGGAGTCGGGGCTTGACGGCACGACGCTTCCGGAAGCGACCCGTGCGCCGCACGAGCTCTCGGCCGCGCGCCTGATCGTGGACATCCTCATGCGGGAACCCGCGGGGACGGTGACGATCGTCGCGATCGGGCCCCTCACGAACATTGCGCTCGCCGCGAGGCTTGAGCCCCGCATCGTATCGCGCGTCGCCGAAGTCGTTCTCATGGGGGGCGGCACCACCATCGGAAACGTTCGTCCGATGGCCGAATTCAACATCGAAAACGACCCCGAGGCCGCGCATGTCGTTTTCGAAGAGGCCTGGCCCGTCGTGATGGTGGGCCTGGACCTCACCTATCAGGCGAGGGCCTACGTCGCAGTGCTCGAGCGCGCCCGCGCGATCGACACGCCCGCGGGACGTTTTCTCTCGGACGTGCTTCAGGCCTTTGCCGCGCGCTACAAGCGCTCCGCGGGCTTTGAGGCGCCGCCCGTGCACGATCCGTGCGCCGTCGCCTACGTGATCGATCCCTCGATCGTGGAGACCGAGACGCATCCCGTGCACGTCGAGTGCCGGGGCGGGCTCACCCGCGGCATGACGGTCGTCGACCGCCGGCGTTCGGCACCCAAGGACGGGCACGTGCGCGTTGCGGTGCGGCTCGACAAGGTGAAGTTTTGGAACACGCTTTTCGCCGCCGTCGAGCGGCTTCGCTGAAGGAAGGACATGGCCGAAGATCAGAACCCCCAAAAGAAGCGCATCGTCGGAGAAGGAGACCACCTCTTTTATTCCGACGGCCGCGCGTCGCTTGCCGCACGCGTCTGGTGCTTCATGCAGTTCCGGCACATGTCGGACGAAGACTACGAAGCGGGCACGGCGCTCGAGTGGAGCTGCACCTACCGCGGCGACAACTATTTCGACATCAAGAAGGCCAAGGTCGTGCTCGATCCGCCTTCGCGCGGCAAGAAGAGCTACGCCTCGATGCAAAAGGAAATCGACGAGGCGATCGTGAAGGCTCTTCCCCGCAAACTCTTTGAAGAGAAGTTCGTGGTGCTCACCCGGCGCGACAAGGAGCGCATGGCCCGCGAGCAGCACTTCAAGGAAATGCGCGAGAAGCGCGCCAGAGAGCGCGCCCTCGCCGAAGCCGGGGCGAAGGCCGAAGGGAGCGAAGCGCCCGCCGCCGAGCCCGATGCGCAAACGCCGGCCGCCGCGCCCGAGAGCGCTTCCTAATCCCGACGGGCGGGACCCCGAAGGTTCCGACCGTCCCTGAATTCCCATTGACGGACGCCCCGAGGGGCCCCGACAGAAACGACAACATAGAGAAGGACATCCATGACGGAAACCACCACGCGCGTGAAGGTTGTGAAGAAGGACAAATCGGTCGAGGACTACGACGCGTCGAAAATTACCGACGCCGTGAGCAAGGCGGCGTTTCGCTGCGACAAGATCGTGCCGCAGGCGACGCTCGACGCGATCGCGCGCGAAGTCTATCGCCGCATCGAGCACCGCGACCGCGTGACCGTGGGCGAACTCCACGAACTTGTGATCGCCTCGCTCTCCTTCTTCCAGATGAAGGAAGTGGGCGAAGCCTACGCCGAATACCGCTACTACAAGACGACCTACGCGAAGACCTTCGAACAGCTCCGCCAGGACGCCGACGACGTGCTGCGCCTTGGCGACCGTGAAAACGCCAACTACGACAGCTCGCTCGTCTCGACGAAGGGCTCGCTCATCAAGGGCTATCTCACGAAGAGTCTCTACAAGCAGTTCTATCTCTCGGGCCTGGAAAAGGAATTGATCGAGCGCGGCGACATCTACATTCACGACCTGCGCGACATGATCCTCGGCTGCATCAACTGCTGCCTCTTCGACATCGGCTCGGTTCTGAAGGGCGGCTTCGAAATGTCGAACGTCGAGTACACGGAACCGAAGACCGTTCTTTCGGCCCTGCAGGTGATCGGCGACATCACGCTCGTTGCGACCGCCCAGCAGTTCGGCGGCTTCACGTTGCCCGAGCTCGACAAGGTTCTCCTTCCCTACGTCCTCAAGAGCGAAGCGGCGGCCCTCGAGAAATTCCGTCAGATGGGCGTCGCCGACGCGGTCGCCCGCGAATTCGCCGTGAAGGAAACCGTCCGTGAACTCGAGCAGGGCTTCCAGTCGCTTGAATTGAAGCTCAACACCGTTCCCTGCTCGCGCGGCGACTTCGCCTTTACGACGATCACCTTCGGTCAGTGGAAGCCCGAAAACTACACGGCCGCCGAGCGCGAATGGCTCTCGACCATCTCGCGCACGATGCTGCGCGTCCGCAAGAAGGGCCACGGCCGCCACGGCAAGCCCGTCGTCTTCCCGAAGCTCGTCTATCTCTACGACCGCGATCAGATCGCCAACGACAAGCCCTCGGCCGAACTTTTCGACGAAGCCCTTCGTACGTCGGCCGAATGCATGTACCCCGACTACCTGTCGCTCTCTTCCGAATCGGGGAGCGTTTCGCAGATCTATCAGCGCTACGGCGCGATCACGTCGCCCATGGGTTGCCGCGCCTTCCTCTCGCTCTGGAAGAACGAAGAGGGGCAGGCGGTCACGGTCGGGCGCTGTAACATCGGCGCCGTCTCGCTCAATCTGCCGATCATCCTCAAGATCACGCAGATGCAGCGTCCCGACGACTGGCGAGAAGCCTTCTGGGAGGAGCTCGACCGTCGTCTCGACGTCATCCGTCAGTTCTTCAAGAAGCGCTACGACATCATCCGCAATCAGAAATGCTCGAGCAATCCGCTCGCCTTCACGCAGGGCGGTCTCTACGAAGGGACGAAGGATCCCGACGACAAGGTGGGCGACCTCGTGCGCTACATGACGGCCTCCTTCGGGATCACGGCGCTCGACGAAACGACCTATCTCTGGACCGGCAAGCGCCTCGTCGAAGAGGGCGGAGAACTTTCCGCGAAGATCCTTCGCTACATCGGCGACCGTCTCGCGCAGTACAAGAAGGAGGACGGGCACCTCTACGCCATGTACGGCACGCCCGCCGAGTCCCTCTGCGCCACGCAGGCGAGGCAGTACGACCGCTTCTGCGAAAAGAACGAGATCGACAACGTCTTCCGTCACACCGAGCACTACAGCCCGGAATACTTCACGAACTCCTTCCACGTGAACGTCACGGAAGAGATCTCGCCCTTTGAAAAGCAGGACCGCGAATTCACCGACTTCCACCTCTGCGAGGGCGGCCACATTCAGTACATTCGCCTCGACAATCCCGAAAACCTCGCCGCCGTGCGCGCCTTCGTCGAACGCGGCATGGAAAAGGGCTTCTATCAGGGCGTGAATTTCGACAGCGCCTACTGCGGCGACTGCGGACGCCACAGCACGAACGTGCTCTTTACGTGCCCGCACTGCGGCAGCCGCAACCTTTCGGTCATCAGCCGCGTCTGCGGCTACCTAGGCTATTCGAACGTCAACGGCGTCTCTCGCATGAACGACGGGAAGATGGCGGAAATCAAGAACCGCAAGAGCATGTGATGAACTACATTGGACTCTCTTCCTGCGACACGGCCAACGGCCCGGGCGTGCGCGTTTCGCTTTTTGTTTCGGGCTGCACGCTCCGTTGCAAGGGATGCTTCAACCCCGAGAGTTGGGACTTTTCGGCGGGGAAGCCCTTCACCGAAGAGACCGTCGAGACGATTTTCCGCTTCCTCGACGAGCCCTACGTCGCGGGACTGAGCATTCTCGGGGGCGATCCGTTGGAAGAGTCGAACGTGCCGGTCGTGACCGACCTCGCGCGGCGCGTCAAGGAGCGTTACGGCGACAAGCGCGACGTGTGGCTCTGGACGGGCCGAATCTATGAAAAGCACGCGGCGCTCCCGCTCTGGCAGTGGGTCGACACGGTCGTGGACGGGCCCTTCGTGGAAAAACGAAAGGTCACGCAAAAGGGCCTTTGGTACGGAAGCGACAATCAGCGCGTGATTCCGATTCACGCGCAACGCTGAAGCAGTTCGTTCGGTACGGAAAACCGAAAAGCCGGCGGGGCGCCTCGAAAGGGGCGCCCCGTTGACGCATTCGAGGTGCCGGGACGGATCATGTTTGCGAACGATTGGTGGTGAGGAGAAAGTCGCAGAACAAGCGTCGAGTTCCCTTTCCTTGGCCCGTTCTCTTTCGCGTCACTCGCGAAGATTTCCGCGGTCGGCTTCGATCTTTGAGAAGCGGTAGAGGGAGAGTGAAATTCCCGAGAGCACGAAGGCCATGCCGAGGAAGGAGACGGCGGCGGGGAGTCGTTGGGCGAGGACGGCGTCGTAGAGCACCGCAAAGATCGCCTCGAAGACGAGCATCTGGCCGATCAACTGCGGGGAAAGACGGGAGCTCATCTGGTTCCAGAGGACGTTTCCGCCCCAGCTCGCGGCGATCGCGAGGAAGGAGACGCAGAGAAGGAAGCGGGGCGACTCAAAGACCGTTTCGGGGACGGGTTCGAGGGCGCCGTAGAGCAAAAGGCCGCCCGCCGCGAAGGGAAGCAGCGTCACGCCCTGCGCCGCCGCCCAGAGCGACATCGAAAAGCGCGGATGGGTCTTGAGCCATTTGGCGTTCGCGAGGGGAAACCACGTCCAGATGACGACCGAAAGAACGGCCGCCGTCACGCCCCAGACGAGACCGTCCGAGACGGCGGAGAGCTCTTCCGGGTGGGTGAAGGCGCGTACGTTGAGGAGCCCCATGCCGAATGCGATCAAGAGGAGAGGAAGTAAAAGCGCCTTCCACGGGACGCGCGCCTCGCGGTCCGTGAGGTTCGCCGCGACCGCGGCGGTGACGGGAATGAGCGCCGTGAAAATCCCCGTGAGGCTCGCCCCCACGTTGTGGACGGCTTCGGCGAGCAGCCAGTAGTAAAGGAGATTGCCGACGACGCCGAGCGCCGAGGCGAGAAGAAGATCGTCCCGATGGAGATGCCGGGCCTGATGCCGCTCCTTGACGAAGAGACCGAGAGAAAAGAGCCCGAAGATCGTGTAGCGGGAGAGCGCCACGAGAATGGGAGAACATTCCGGCACGAGAAGGGGGATCACGTAGACGGAACCCCAGATCATGGTGGCGGCAAGGCCGTAGAGAAAACCGACGAACATGCTGCAGACTCGGCCGAAAAAGGAGGAAAAGAGAGGAAGGGAAAGACGTCCGGTCGTTGCGAAAACGTCCGGTCGGACTGAGCCCGGACCGGACGTCGTTCTTAAGTGAGCGTCATCTTATCAGACGCGGAGTTCACCCGACTTGAAGAGCTTGTTGGCGGCGACGCCGTAGATGCCCCAGCCGAGGAAGGTGACGAGCGAGCCGTACATCATCGCTTCAAAGCCCGAAGCGTAGAGCGCGTAGAGGCTGTACACCGTACCCACGAAGGCGCAGAGCTTGATCGTGCCGGCGCCGTTTTGGACCTTTTCGCTCGAAAGGAGCGCCGGGACGGCGGCCATCGAGAGAAGGTAGGGCATCACGTTCGTGACGACGGCGAGGTCGACGAGCGTCGTGAACTGCTTGTAGAGCGACGGGCTGATCGTCATGAAGGAAAGGAGCGTCTGCGTGCAGGTGATGATCACCATGCCGACCACCGGGGCGTCGTCCTTCGTAAGCTTCGAGAAGGCGCTGGGGAAGAACTTGGCGTCGGAGAGCGACTTGAAGACCTGGGCGATCGTGAACTGCCAGGAAAGAAGCGAGCCCGCGCACGAGATGACCATCATGCCGATCACGATCTTGCCGACGGTGTCGTTGAACATCGAGGCGAAGACGAGACCGAAGGGAGCGGTCGACTGAACGAGCGAAGCGTTGTCGACGATGCCCGCGCAGATGTTGGTCGAAAGGATGTAGATCACGGCAACGCCGATCGTGGCGCCGAGGACGGCCTTCGGGACGTTCTTTTCGGGATTGTCCACGGCTTCGGAGTTGGCGCAGGCCGATTCAAGACCGAGGAAGGCCCAGAGCGTCATCGAGATCGAGTTGCTGAGCGCGCTGAAGAAGGGCACGTTGTTGGGGTTCCACGATTCGACGTAGAGCGTCGGGCTGAACCAGAACCAGCCGAAGAGCGAGAGACCCGCGACCGGCAGGATCGCGCCCCAGGCGGAGAAGTTCGAGAGATAGCCCGTGATCTTGGGACCGCGGAAGTTGAGCGACGTGCAGATCCAGAGCGTGGCGATCGTGGCGATGCAGGTGCCCACCGGCGAGAGCGTCACGTCAAAAAGCGCCGAGGCGTAGCCCACGACCGTCACGGCGATGGCGACGTTCGCGATGATGAGGGACACGGCGTAGGTGTAGTTCGCCATGAAGTTCCCGGATTGGCCGAAGGCGTATTCGGAGTATCCGCCCATGCCGCCCGGACGGCGGGAAAGCATGCCGCACTTGGCAAAGGCGTAGGCCATCGCCGTGGAGCCCGTCGCCGTGACGAGCCAGGAGAGAATCGAGAAGGTTCCGATTTCCGCAAGCTTCGTGGGGAGCATGATGATGCCCGAACCCATCATGTTGAGCGCCGTGAGAAGCGTGAGCTGCATCACGCTCATCTTGTTGTTGCTGGTGCTGTTGGACATAGTAATTGCCTCAAAGGGTTGTGTGTCTGACGTAGGTGTCCGGGGAGGAACCCCGCGCGGGGCTCCTCCGGAAAAGGCCGGTCGTCTTACTTGACGAGTTCGGCTTCGCGTTCCTTCGTCAGGACATAGCCGTAGGCGCGCTTGCGGCCGTCGGCGTCGGTGTTGATGTAGACGCCCTGCAGTTCAGGCGAGAAGCCCGGGAAGCGGTTGATGCCTTCTTCGAGCGCGAGGAAGTACTTCTGCACGGAGCCGCCCCAGACTTCGCCCGGGACCACGCAGAGCACGCCCGGAGGATAGGGAAGGGCGCCTTCGACGGCGATGCGGCCTTCGGCGTTTTCAAGCGCGACCAGCTCGGCGTTGCCGCGGATGAATTCAAAGTGGGCGGCCTGCGGTTCGAGCGCGCGGCGCGGGAAGTGAGCCTTGCGGAACATTTCCTTTTGCAGCTGCTTGACGTTGCCCGCCTTGTAGAAGTCGTGCATTTCCTGGCAGAGCTGACGGATCGTGTAGCCGCGATAGCGTTCTTCGTTGGCCTTGTAGATGGCCGGAAGCACTTCCGAGAGCGGCGCGTCGGCGTCGAGGAAGTCTTCGAAACGCTTGATCTGCGTGACGAGGTGTTCCATCTTGGCCGTGTCTTCGGCGGGCGTCATCAGGAAGAGAATCGAATTGAGGTCGCACTTTTCCGGAATGATGCCGTTTTCGCGGAGGAAGTTCGCCAGAATCGTGGCGGGCACCCCGAAGTCTTCATAGACGGCGGTTTCGGCGTTGATGCCCGGCGTCGTCAGGAGGAACTTGCAGGGATCGACGAAGTACTGGTGATCGCCGTAGCCTTCGAAGTTGTGCCAGGCGTCGCCCGGCTTGAATTCAAAGAAGCGCAGGTCGTTGACCATTTCGTCGGTGGGGTAGCTCTCCCAGGGCTTGCCGTCCACCACAGCCGGAACGAAGGGCTTGATGTACTTGCAGGTCTTGCGCAGGAGCTTGCGCGCTTCAATGCCGACGCGCACGCAGTCGGCCCAGAGACGGCGGCCGGCTTCGCCTTCGTGCATCTTGGCGTTGACGTCGAGCGCCGCGAAGAGCGCGTAGAAGGGCGACGTGGAGGCGTGCATCATGAAGGCGTTGTTGAGACGCTTGTGCGGGCAGTAGCGCTTCTGGCCCTTGATGTGCGAGTCCTTCTTGTGGATCTGCGACGTCTGCGAGAAGCCCGCCTGCTGCTTGTGCACGGACTGCGTCACGAAGATGCCCGGATCTTCAGGTCCGAGTTCGAGAAGAAGCGGCGAGCAGTCCTTCATCATGGGGATGAACTGTTCGTAGCCCACCCAGGCCGAGTCAAAGAGGATGTAGTCGCAGAGGTGACCGATGCGGTCGACGACCTGACGGGCGTTGTAGATCGTGCCGTCGTAAGTGCCGAGCTGAATGACGGCGAGACGGAAGGGACGCTTTTCGCCGGCCTTTTCCGGAGCCGTTTCGCGGACGAGTTCGCGCAGGTAGGCTTCGTCGAAGCAGTGCTCGTCGATGCCGCCGATGAAGCCGTAGGCGTTGCGGGCGGTTTCGAGATAAACGGGCTTGGCGCCGGCCTGCAGGAGGGCGCCGTGATGGTTCGACTTGTGGTTGTTGCGGTCGAAGAGCACGAGATCGCCCGGGGCGAGTAGGGCGTTGAGAACCACCTTGTTGGAAGCGGACGTGCCGTTCAGGACGAAGTAGGTCTTGTCGGCGTTGTAGATCTTCGCCGCGGCCTGCTGGGCGGCACACGGAGCGCCTTCATGGATGAGGAGGTCGCCCATCGAGACGTCGGCGTTGCAGAGGTCGGCGCGGAAGACGTTTTCCCCGAAGAATTCGGCGAATTCGCGACCGGCGGGATGACGGCGGAAGAAGGCGCCGCCCTGATGGCCCGGGCAGTCGAACTGGGCGTAACCCTGCGCGACGTATTCCTCGAGGGAGCCGAAGAACGGGGGAAGAACCTGATCTTCATACTTCTTGGCGGCGGCGTCGATCTGACGGCCGAAGAGTCCGAGGTCGTCGGCATTGCGGTTGATGACGCTCACGACGCGGCCGATGAGTTCGGGAGGGAGGCTTTCGCCGGCCTCGAGCACGGCGAAGACGGGGATCCCGAGCGCGAGTTCCTCGATCTGTTCGAGCTTGCCGCCGAGCGCTTCGGCGGCGGTCATCACGGCGGCGGAAACCGTCGTGAAGTCGGCGCACTCGAAGTCGACGACCGTGCGTTCGGCGCAGAAGGCGTCGCAGGCTTCGTGGGTGGCGGCGATAAAGAGCTTACGCATTTTGTAATCCTCACAGAGAAATTTGGTTTTGGCGCGTGACGGAATTCAGGGTGCATGTTCCCCTGGCAGTCGTGTGTCATCACGCGAAAAGCGGAATTGTGGTTCCCGAATCTCTTTTCGAGCCGCGCGAATGATTCCTCCGTCCTTCAAAGCGGAGCGGACGGGCAGGCGGACGCTACGATCGGCGGGAAGGGTGCGCGGAACGCTGCCGATTTCACGAGCAGGTCGCAACCGGTCCGTCGAGGACGTTTAAAAGAAAGAAATCGGGAGAGGAGTCCGGAACGCTTGGGTGGAGAAAAGCGGTCGGACAAAGGCACGGTGCGCGGCCGAAGAAAGCTGCGGCGCGACCGAGAGGCGGAGGATTAAATTGTGTCGGTGGCGAAGCGCGCAAAGTCGAAACAGGTTCGGAGCGCGAAGCACATCAGATGACATGTTCGGCGCATGCCCACGTTACATAGTGAGCTATCAGCATTGTAGACGCACATGTTGACACCTCTTGGAAAAATCGCGGCACCGGGTGGCGCCGTACCGAATGACGATATCCTATCAATGGAAACGCCTAAAAAGCAATGACAAATATCAATGAATCACGCTTATTTCGTGTAAAAGAGGTGCCTTTTTATGATTGAGATCAGAAAATTTCGGAATTTTGTAGGAGATGAGGGCGGAAAGTGCGTCGTTGTCGATTGGATCGGGCGTAGCCGAGGAATGAAGGTCTTTAGTTATGCGAATGTCAAAAAGGAAGTCGGATGAAATCTGATTCCGGTTTCCGGAACGCCGTGTTTCGGATCTTGGAGTGAAGCGAAGAAGAGGACGCGCCCGAGCGGATCGGACGGCGAAAAGTTTCGGGGCCGCAGGGAATAAGGCGAAAAAAAGGGACGCCTTCTCTCAAGACGTCCCCGAGTTGCAGCGCAGAGAACGCTCCCCTCAGCTGTCGAGCACGTTGCGGATTTCGTACGGCAGGGCCGCAAGCTTCAGGGCGCGGCCGCCGTCTTCGTCAAGCGAGAGTTCGTGCTCGAAGTCGCCCGTCGGGATCGAAACGAGAACCGCCGCGGCGCCTTCGCCCTTGGCGGCGAAGACGACGTCGCCCGAGAGCGTGCGGGCTCCGCCCTTCAAGGCGTAGACGCCCGCGCCCGCTTCAGGAAGCACGTTCGTTTCGACGAGGCCGAGCGCCATGCGGCGCGCAGGCGTGCCGATGTGCTGGATGCGCGAGACCACTTCCTGGCCGGGGTAGCAGCCCTTGTTGAAGACGACCCCGTCGGTGAGTTCGTAGTTGATCGACTGCGGAACGAAGCGGTCGGCGGTCGCGGCGAAGACCGAACCGATGCCCGCGGCGGCTTCGGTCGCCCACCAGTAAGAGTCATCTTCGGCGGGGGAGAAGGCGTCCGGATCCTTCGCGAGGACGAGATAGCGGACGCAGACGTCCGTGACGCTCGCAAGGGACGGAGCGTCGGGGACGCGCACGACCGTAAGGTCGGGCGTAACCGCGGCTTCGTTCTCGGCGGGGAGTTCCGCGCCGGCGGCGGCAAGACGGTCCTTGAGGAGCGTTTCGGCTTCTTCGCCGAACCCCGCGAGCAGCGTGCGGTCTTCGTCCGCGGCAAAGTGGACGTCGGAGCGCAGTACGTACATGCGGATGCGCTTCAGAAACGCGGGTTCGACCGACTTGGGGAGAAGAAGCGAGATCGCGTCCCCTTCGCCCCAGACGCGCATCGTGGCGAGAAGGCGGCCCTTGGGGGAGCAGTAGCCCGCGAGCGGCGCACGTTTCCCAAGCGGCTGCAGACGGTTCGTGAACTGGCCGTGCAGGAAGGCAAGAGCGTCCTTGCCCGTCACGGTGGTGACGCCGAGACTCGAAAGGCGCACGAAGGCGGGGTGATTGGCTTGCGTCATAAGAAAAAATCCTTTGAGGAAAAAGTTCTGCAACGATAGCACGGCGGGCCCGCCCAGAGGCGCATTTTCTGCGCCGCGGACAAAAAACGTCACCGCCGCGACACATTTCGTCCCGTATACTGTCAGGGTTTTTCTTCCATCGAAGGCTCAGCCGTGTCCGAAAAGATTGATCCCGACCGAAACGACGAAGACCGGGCCGCAGCCCCCGAGATCCCCGGGGAACCTGCGCCCGAATCCCGACCGGCCGAGCCCGAAGTCCATCCCAAAGAGGGGCCGGCCGAAGAGGGGCCGTCCGAAGACCCGGCGGCCGACGCCGACCGTCCGGAAAACGCTTTGGAAGAAATGGACCCCGCAGAGGACGTTTCGCCGGAAGCCGCCGCGTCCGAATACGCGTCCGCAACGTCTGACGAGTCCGAGGAAAAGGCATCCTCTCCCGACGCCGCGATGAACGGGGCCGATACCCTTCCTGCGGAGGCGCCCGCCAAAAAGCGAGGTCTTGCGAGGAAGATTCTTCTTGCTCTTCTCGTTTTGATCCTCCTTGCCGCCGCGGCGGTCGGAGTGCTCTACACCCAGGGGAAAAAGAAAATTTTCGAAGAGCCCGTCGCGATTCGCGAAGGCGCGGGCGTGGAGGTCGTGAAGGACGGCGCCACAGGGCGTGCCGTCGACATCCGCGTGCGCCCGGGCGACACGATGCGAAGCGCCGTCCTGCGCTTGAAGGAAGCGGGATTCGAGCTCGATGAAAACCTCATGCGCTTTGCCTTCCGGCTTCATCCCAAAACGACCGCGCCCATGCATTCGGGCGTCTTTCGCTTTCCCGAAGGGACGACCCACGCGGGCGTGATCGACATTCTCACGGGACCGCCGCTTCTGGACCGCTCCGTTCGCATTCCCGACGGCGCGCCCGTCTGGGAGGTGCGCAAAGCCTTCGGGGCGGCCGAGGAGCTCGAAGGAAAGACCTCGGCTCTCGACGCCGCGGCCTTCGCAAAAGCCGTGGGGCTCCCCGAAGGGATGAGCCCCGAAGGGTGGTTTGCGCCCGACACCTACCGCTACAGCTCGGGTACCGACGATCTTGCGCTCTGGCGTCAGGCCTACCGCCGTCAAAAGGAAACGCTCGAATCCGCCTGGGCGACGCGCCCCGCGGATTCGGTCCTGAAGACCCCGTACGAAGCCCTCATTCTCGCCTCGATCATCGAGAAGGAGACCTCGGTCGACGCCGACCGTACGAAGGTGAGTTCGGTCTTTCACAATCGTCTGAAGCGCGGGATGCCCCTTCAGACCGACCCGACGGTGATCTACGGGATCGGGCCCGAATTCAACGGCAATCTGACGCGCGCCGATCTTCGCCGTCCGACTCCCTACAATACCTACACCATGAATACGCTCCCGCCCACGCCGATCGCGATGCCCTCGAAGGCCTCGATCGAGGCGGCCGTGCATCCCGCCGACACGAAGTACCTCTACTTCGTCGCGCGCGGCGACGGCACGAGCGAATTCTCGCGCACGCTCGCCGAACACAACCGCGCGGTGCGGCGCTTCATTCTGAATAAGAACCAACGCATCAAGAACAAGGACTCCAAGTGACACACAGTCCCCTCTTCATCACCTTTGAAGGCATCGACGGCGCCGGCAAGTCGACGCAGATCGAAAGACTCGCCAAGCGTTTGGAGGAGCAGGGCGAAAGCGTGCTCGTGACGCGCGAGCCGGGCGGCACGCCCGTGGGCGAAAAGATCCGGGGTCTTCTGCTCGCGGACGACATGACGCCGAAAACGGAGACGCTTCTCTTTTTTGCGGCCCGTGCGGAACACGCCGAAACGAAGATTCTTCCGGCCTTGGCGTCGGACACCTGGGTGCTCTCCGACCGCTTTACGGACGCGACCTACGCCTATCAGGTGGGCGGCAAGGGCTTTTCCGGCTCGGAGGTCGAGGCCTTGGAAACCTGGACGCTCGGGGCCTTCCGCCCCGACGGGACGGTGCTCTTTGATCTTTCTCCCGAGGCGGCGGCCGCGCGCCGTGCGGCCCGCTCCGGGGGCGACGACCGCTTCGAGCGCGAGAGCGCGGAATTCTTCGCGCGCGTGCGCGAGGCTTATCTCGACCGGGCCCAACGCAATCCCGAACGTTTTCTGATCGTGAACGCCGAGAGTTCGGCCGACGAAATCGAGCGCGAAATCGCCGAATGGGTCGAGTCGCTCGTCGGCCGCAAGGGGGAAAAGGCATGATTCCCTATCCCTGGTTGAAGCCCGCCGCGGCGGCGCTCTCCCGTCAGCGCGCGACCCTTCCGAACGCGATGCTTCTTTACGGCCCGCGCGGGGCGGGCGGGTTTGAACTCGCCTACGAATTCGCCAAGAGCCTTCTCTGTCACCATCCCGGTCCCGAGGGCGAACCCTGCGGGCACTGCCGCGGGTGCGAACTGACGCGCGCGGGGACGCACCCCGACCTTCGCGTGATTGTTCCCGAATACTTCGCGGTCGCGAAGGATCTGCCGTTTGCGCAGCCCGAATCTTCGTCCTCGACGAGAAAGACGCTCTCGCGCGAAATTCTTCTTCCGCAGGTGAAGGCGCTCGGGGACTTTCTCGAACTCACGGCCAACCAGGGCGGACGGCGAATCGTGGTCATTTACCCCGCCGAAATGGTCCGCGCCGAAGCGGCCGCGGCGTTACTTAAGTCGATCGAGGAGCCTCCCTCCGAGTGCACCTTCCTCCTTGTCACGGAGGAACTCGACGCCGTGCTCCCGACGATTCGAAGCCGCTCGCGGCTCTTTCGTCTGACGCTTCCCTCGAAGGATGAGGCGCTTGCCTGGCTCCAAACGAAGGGCGTCGACGAAGCGGAGCGCCGTCTGGCTCTCGCCGGCGGCTCGCCCCTTTTGGCGCTCGAAGACGTCTCGGGTTTGACGCTCCCCGAAGAGGACGAAAAGGCGCTCCTCAACCTTCTGCGCCGTGGCGCGGCGCTTACGCCCGACGACATCGTGCGCGGCGTCACGAAGGGTCTTACGGTGCCGGCGGTGCTCTACTACTTCACGCGCTGGTCGACGGACCTCGTTCGCGTGAAGTCGGGACTCGAGCCGCTTTTCTTCCCGCTTGAAGCCAACACTCTTTTGCGGCAGGTCTCGGGCGCGTCCGAGGAAAAGATTCTCGCCCTTTACGACGATTTGCTCGAACGAAACCGTCATTCGGAGCATCCGTTGAACGTGAAGAACGTCACCGAGGCGCTTTGTCTTCATCTCGTCGCGGCGCTCTCCTAAAGAGAAAAAGAAGCTTTAAATCGGCAACTATTCCCTTGATGCGCAACGAAAGTAAAGTTGTGTTAGAGGGAGGGCGCGATAAAAACCCTTCGTTACATCTGAAACGATTCTCCTTTCATTTGACGCTTGGACGAAGGGTTTTCGTCTGTTAGATTGAAGGCATGACGAAATCAACAAGGAGAACCATCATGAAAGCCAAAGCTTTGATTGCCCTGGCCCTCGCCGCAGGTCTGACCGCCGGTGCCGCGCAGGCCGCCTACACGGGTCCCTCCGCCGGTCCGACGCTCGAGAAGGTTCAGGTCATTCTCGACGACGGCATCGACGATCAGGGCTTTCGCGTCACGGGCTTCATCATGAAGAAGGTCGGCGACGAACGTTACATCTTCCAGGATGAAACGGGTTCGATCACGGCTGAAATCGACGACGATCTTTTCATGAACGTTCAGGTGAACGAAAAGACGAAGGTGGAACTCCAGGGTGAAATCGACCGCGATCTGATCGGCGCGCCGAAGATCGACGTGGAAATCCTGCGCATCGTCCAGTAAAGAGACATTCCGTTCCTTTCTGTTGAGGAAAGAGAAAAGACGCCGCTCCGGCTTGTTCGGGCGGCGTCTTTGCGTTGGGGCGACCGGTTTGTCAGCCTTCCCGGATGAGGAGCGCCGGGCGGCCGTCGTAGCCGTAGCGGCGGGCGTTCGTGACGATGAAGACGAGGGCCGTCGCAAAGGAGAGACATTCGGACGCGGGGAGCGCGAGCCAGAGCCCGGGTTCGCCCAGAAGGAGCGGCAACGTTTCGATCGCGAGGATCATGAAGAGGAAGGTGCGGCAGAAGGACAGAATCGCCGCGCGACGCCCGTCGCCAAACGCCGTGAAGAAGTACGCGGCGAACATGTTCGAGCCCGAGAAAAGGAGGGTCGTCGCGTAGAGCGTGAAGCTTCCCGCCACGATCGCGTAGACGTTCGTGCCCGGCGCCGTGAAGACCGCCAGCACGGGTTCGTAAAAGAGAATCGAGAGAAGAAAGCTCAGCCCCGAGAAGGCCAAGGCCGTCTTCGCGGCGTTCCCGAAGACCTTCTTGAGCCCCGCCCAGTCCTTGCGGCCGTACTTGAAGCCGATGATCGCGGCGGTCGCTTCCGAAAAGCCGTAGAAGACCGAATTGAAGACGTAGGTCGAGTAGGATGCGATCGTGAGCGCAGCCACGCCGTCGATGCCGAGCATTCCCTTGAAGGCGCGGTTGAAAAGAAAGAGCGTCACGGCGTGCGAGAGGCTTGAAACCATTTCCGCAAAGCCGCTCGTCACGGCGTTCTTGATGGCGCGCCATTCAAAGACCCCGCGCCGGAACTGCAGCGGCGCATTCTTGCGCCCGAAGAAGGCGACGCCCGTGAGGCCCGTCACGAACCACGAGATGACGGTCGCCCAGGCGGCGCCGGCCATCCCCATTTCGAGCGGCCCCATGAAGAAAATGTCGAGCACGACGTTCGTCACGCCCGAGGCGATCGAGGAGTAGAGACCGAACTTCGGGTAGCCCGCCGTCGTAAAGAAGGTCTGCACGGCAAAGCTGAGAAGGAGCAGGGGTTGCCCTAGGAACACCACCGCCTGATACGCGGCCGCGAGCGGAACGAGCTCGTCGTCGATTCCGAGAAAGGCGAAGAGCGGATCCATGAAGAGCCACCCGAAAAAGCCCAGAAGCGCTCCGAGGATCGCTTCCGCCCAGAGAATCGTCGTGAAGGCCGAGTGGGCGTCCTCAAGACGGTCCGCGCCCAGACGTCGCGAAACGACGGAGCTTCCGCCGCTGCTCAGCATGATCCCGCCCGCCGACATCACCCCTGCGATGGGGAAGGTGAGGTTGAGCGCCGCGAGCGCCGTCGTGCCGAGGAAGTGGGCGATCAGAACGCCGTCCGCGACCAGGTAGGACATGATGAAAAGCGACATGCCGATGCGCGGCGACACGAAGCGCAGTTGTCCGAAAAGCGAAAAGTCGCGGTCGAGGGCTTGTTGGGCCGAGCGCATGAATTCTCCCGTCGCGCCGCCGGACGCTTTTGAGGCGGCGCCGATAAAAATCGATTGAAACGCAGGAAAGTCTATCGGGATGCGGGCGCAAACGCAAATTCGGCGGGAGGATCGGGCAGGACGAAAAAAGTTTTGGCACCGAGTTTCCGACGGGGATTCGGGGATCGGAAGGTTTCGAGCGCAACCGCCGCATCCCCCGAGAAAACACACCTCCGGCCCGAGGCGAGCCGGAGGTTCGGAAGCGGTCAGCGGTGACCGTCGGTCACTTGATCGTGTAGCGCACGTGCGCGGGCGTGCCGCCCGCCGCAAGGTCGCCCGCCTTCACGCCGCGGAAGTCGTTTTCACGCTTCACGCCCGTTTCGACGGCCTTCTCGATCTGCGCACGAAGGTCCTTGCTGTCGGGCACCGTCACGCGGAAGGTCGCGTCGGTCGCAATGGCGTTCACCGTGGCGCCGCCGTTGAAGTCGCTCACGACCGCTTCGGGGACGGTCCTCGCGATTTCGCGGATGGCGTTCGCCGCGGCGTGCACGGCGTTGGTGTTCCCGTAGGAGCCGAAGGAATGGCCGCCCGGAGCCGTGATGTTGACGACGTAGGTCTGCGCCATGGCGCCGCCCGCAAAGACGGAGGCGAGGGCAAAGGCCAGAAGAAGATTGCGTGTTCTCATGATGTCCTCCCTCACTTGTACATTTCTTCCGTCGTGCGCGGTCCTTCGGGACCGACGAGCGGCTCGACGGTCTTGCCGTCGGACGTGTTGAAGCCCGCGGCAAGGAGACCCGTGAGGATCAGGCGGTAGACGCGCAGGCTTTCCGCATCGGCGTCGCCGGGAATGCCCCATTCATACCACGTGTGGCCGCCGCGCGACGCGGCGTTCGTGCCGACGTTCACGTTGATGGTCGGAATGCCGATTGCGGCCGGGACGTTGTCGTTCAAGGACTGGGCGTCGGTCGAGAGTTCCTTGCGTTCGTCGATGCCGAGAAGCTTCGTCGCGGTCCAGTGGGCCTGGATGATCGGGTCGTTGAGGTTTTCGCGCTTCGCGGCCGGACGGTCGCCGAACCAGACGACCTCCATCGCGAGCGCACCCTTGTCGCCCGTCTTGAGGCCGTGGGCCTCGTTTTCGGCGTCAAGCGCCGCCTTGAACTGCGGCTCGATCAGGGCGCGGGTTTCCGTGAGAAGCTTCTTGTCGAGGCTTCGCATGTCGACCGACAACGAGCATTCCTGCGAGCGTCCGTTTTTACCCGCGGGCGTGCAGCGGGCGACCCCCACCGTGTAGGTCGTGCGGTCGACCTTCGGATTCTTGTCGTAGGCGGTCTTCACCTTGGCGATCTCCTCGATCGCGCGGGCCATGGCCTGCAGGGCCGAAGGCTTGCTGTCGGCCGTTTCGCGGTACTTGATTTCAAAGCGGTAGCTCCCCACATAGTTGATCGTGGCCGATCCGGGGCTCGTGCTGTCGACCGAAAGGTTCGCGACGATGTTGAGGGCGTTGTTGGCCTTGCCGGTTTCCTGGCTGTAGCCGTAGAGCTGCTTCATGCCGGCGATGTTGCCCTTGCCTTCTTCGCCCGCGGTGCCGCAGACCCAGACGTCGTAGACGGGACGAATGCCGTGCTTTTTCATCATCTGCGCTGCCTGCAGGACCGCGGCGGTGTTCACCATGGCGTCGGAATAACCGGGCACGTAGAAGCGCGTGCCGCCGTTTTTCTGCGCGTCTTCGAGATTCGCGAAGCGCTTGTAGGCTTTCTGGAAGGTCTCGTCCTTGATGAGGTAGCCCTTGTCGTCGAAGTGGAGTTCGTCCTGGATGGCGGCGAGTTCGTCTCTGGTCTTCACGACGGGGTCCGAGGCGGGCGCGAGCTTGATCGGCGCGTAGCGCTTGGATTCGGGCGGGAGATCCGGCGGATTCACCGTGTCGATGTGGCCTTCGATCAGCACCTTCGGGAACTGACCCTTGTAATTCTTGGCGCCCGGCGTCTGGGAATAGGTTCCCGGAATGCGCACGCAGACGTTGTAGACGGGCAGGCCGTCGACCGTCTGCACGCCCGCGCCCGGCAGGTGACCGTCAGTACGGGACATGATGTCTTTGGCGTCAAAGCCCCAGTCGGTCGTGAGGCGGCGCGTGATTTCGGCCTGACGGCGAAGTTCGTAGCGCGAAGGCGAAATGATGCGCACGATTTCCATGTGCGCGGCAAAGCGCGCGTCCTTGGCTTCGGGCGTCTCGAGGTCGGCGAGAAGCGCCTTCATCGCGGGATCGGCGTGAATGGCGGCCGCCGCGTCGACCGTTTTTTGGTCGACCGTCGGAACGAAGGCGAATGCCATCGCGGGCAGGAGCGCAATGGCGAGCGAGATCGGTGTTCTCATGCAGAAACTCCTCTGTGCAAAGGAACATTCGCATGATGCACGCGGTCGGGGAGGTTCGTCGATCCCTAGAAAACCCGAAGGGCGAAAAGTGGCAAACTGCTTGCGGGAAAAGGCGTCAGAAGCGGCTCATGCGGGCGAGCGCGTCGCTCATTTCCTCTTCTTCCGGAGTGAGATAGCGGCCGGTCGTCGAGACCGAGGCGTGGCCCATGGCGGCCTGCACGATGTTGACGTTCATCTTCGTGAGGGCCTCAACGGCGAAGCTGTGGCGTAGCCAGTGGGTCGACGCCGCGCGAAGCCGCGCCGCATCCAAGGGGCGGGAGGTTTCCAAATCCAGCGCCACCGACTCGAAGAAGCCCGCCACGATGCGGTAGAGGCCGCCCCGCGTCAAGCCTTCGAAGGGCTTGCCGCCGCGCCCGAGATTGGTGAGAAGCGGCGTTTCGGGGGGCACCGCCTGCAAACCTCCGAGGCCGCGTGCCTTGAGGCAGCCGTCCAAAATGCCGAGCTGCTCGGAGGTGAGAGGAAGACGGCGCACTTTGGAGCCTTTTCCCACGACCTCGATCGCCGCGCGCTCGCGAAAGCCCATGCGGCGCGTCACGATCCAGGAGACCCGAGCGTCGATGATTTCCGAGGAGCGCAGTCCCAGGGTCTTTCCGAGCATCAGAATCGCGCGCATGCGCTCTCTCGGGTACCCCTCGGGGAGCGTGTCGATGTGGCGCACGATGTCCTCCCACTGCGCTTCCGTGAGGGAACGGTCGCCGAAGGCCTGCGGGGCGCCTTCGCCGCGCAGAAGCGGCACCTTGCCCGACACCTGATCGAAGGGATTGAAGATGAGGTAGCCCGTCTTTTTGAGAAAGTTGTAGAGCTGCCGCACGACCGTCACGGCGTTTCGGCGGCTCATGACGGAGAGCGGCCCGTTGAAGGGACGCCAACGGGGGCTCTTGCGGGGCGTGTTCTTGGGCGCGATCCAAGCGCTCTGGGGGATCTTCCAGGTCTGCGCCCACTCCGATTCGTCCGTGCGCCCGAGGGATTCCAGCCAGCGAAGATAGAGCGCGGCGTCACCCGCGCGCACGGCCGAAAGGGCGGTTCCGCGTTCGCGCACGCACCAGAGGAGATAGCGTTCGGCTTCCTTGCGGTAGTTCCCGCGGGTGTTGGGATTCGGGGCGCGGGCGACGAGCCACTGCTTGAGGGCTTCGAGGTCGTCCCGGGCTTCGAGCGAACACCCGACGGCGGGGGCGCGGTTGATCGCGCCTTCGCCCAATTCGACGGAAGTGAGCGTAAGGCGCTCGAGCGGCACGATCCCGTAGTCCGATTCGTCCGTGCGGTCCGCATCGGGTGCAAAGCCCGCGGGGTAGAAGCGCTCCGTCACTTCGCCCACGTCGCGCCCGAAGTCGGCGAGCCACGAGACGATCGTGGCCGCGCCCTGGGCGTCGAGGCCCTCGACCTCGCGAAACCATCCCGCGCCGAGCGACGCGATCATGTCGTAGAGGTCTTCGACGGTGAGAATCTCGAGACCCGCAAGCGGCACGGCCACGGGGGCGGGGAGGAGTTTCGAGAGGGCGTCGTCGGGAGAGAGCTTTCTGGCGGGAAGATCCATGAGCGAAAAGACAAAAAGTGATCGTCCGAGAAGTATAGAGCGAGGGCGCCTTCCTATAATGGCGGTTTTGATTACCTCCGACGTTCCGCTCACGTTTTTCGTCATGAAGCACGCTCTTCTCGCACTCTCTCTTGCGGCCGCCCTTGCGGGCGGCGCCTGTGCGTCGCCCTCGTCCTTCGTCGGCATGGGTACGAACACGGGAACGCCCTCGGGAGACGTGCGGGCGCTGCAGGACCACGTGCCCCCGGAATTCCTCAAGACGACGAACGACCTCGTCCGAGACGAGGATGTGGAGGCGGTGCGCCCCGACTTTGCCGAGCGCGCCGTGCGGCCTTTCCGCATCGTCGTGCAAAGCGAAGTCGCAAGCGACCCTTCGAGCCGTTTTCTGCGGGTGACGAAGGAGTTTCTCGGGAAACTCTTCGGCTACCAGACCTTCTCCGTCTACTATCTCGACTCGGCCGACCTCGGGCGAGCCGTGCAGGACGGTCTGGCGGACTTCATCATTGCCGAGCCCACGTTCTTTACGGCCGAAGGCCCCATGATGAACGTCGACGTGATCGCGTCGATGCGCTCGGGCGAGGCGGGAAGCGCCGACGAATCGCAGGGGAGCGTGATCTTCACGAAGAAGCGCTCGGGCGCGCCCGTTCGACAGCCCTCTTACTTAAAGAAGGACCGGCACGACGAATACGCCGATCTTCTCTCGCTTCGCTACGAAAGCTTCGCCGCGACTTCGAACGAATCCCTCGGCGGGTGGCTTGCCGCCGCCGGGGTCTTTGCGAAGGCCGGCGTGACCCGCGAAGAGCTTCAGCTTCGCACCGAATTTTTGGGACTCGGCGCCTACGAGAAAGTGCTCGAGCGTGTGCTGAAGGGAGAGAGCACCGTCGGGATTCTGCCCGCGTGTTCGCTCGAACAGCTCGAGCGGGCGGGAAAACTCAACATCGGGCGCGACATTGAGATCGTGCATCCGCTCCCCACGACGAACTTCGCGTGCAGCGTTTCGACGCCCCTCTATCCGGGTTGGGCCCTCGGCGCGACCGAAAGAACGTCGATCGTCTTTCGCGACACGATTCTCTCGGCCTTTCGGGCCGTGAAGGCGCCGGGCCTGCACGACGCCTGGACGGATCCGGCCGAGGCGCGAAGCGTCTACGACCTCTACTACCTTTTGAAGATCGGTCCCTATCGGGACCTCGCCGACTGGAGTTTCCGCCGGATTCTTCGCGAGCACGGCGACCTCATCGCCTTTTTGTCGCTCGTCACCTTCCTCGTGCTCTCCTATGCGGTGAGCCTTTCGGTGCTCGTGCGCAGAAAGACGAGGGAACTGCGCGCATCTCTTGAGGCGCGCGAACTGATCGAGGCCGAGGCGAGCCAGTCGCGCGCGCACATCGCGAACCTTGAGCGCACGGGGCTCGTGGGGCAGATGTCCACCATCATCGCCCACGAATTGAAGCAGCCCTTGGGCGCCATCATGAATTACGCCAACGGCCTCATGCGCCGCACGAAGCGCGGCGCCATGGATCAGGAGAAGTTCCTCGAGGCCCTGGGTGAAATCGTCGCGCAGGCCGAACGCGCGAGCCGCATCGTCGAGCGCGTGCGCGGCTACGCCAAGCACGACTACCCGCCCCGCAAGGTGGCGGATCTTTCGGTCGTGATCGACCGGGCGATCCAGACCTTCCGGCGCTCCCGCACCACGACGGCGAGCCTGCAGATCGCGGTGCCCCGCAATTCGATGGCCGAAGTCGACGAGTGGGAAATCGAACTCGCGCTTCTCAATCTTCTGAAAAACGCCGCCGACGCGATCTCGGGCGTACCCGATCCGATGATCCGCGTCTCCCTCTCTTCGAAAGAGGGCAACTGGATCCTCTCGGTCGCCGACAACGGTCCCGAAGTGAGCGACGAGGCGATCTCGAACTTCTTCAAGCCTCTTCGCACGAGCAAGGGCGAGGGCGGCATGGGGCTCGGTCTCTCGATCGTCGCCAACATCGCCGAGCGCCACGCCGGGCGCGTGACCGTGAGAAAGAACGGAAAGCGCGGCGTCACCTTCGACTTTGTCCTTCCGAAGACGGGCGAGACCGAACCCGACGCGCCGCGCGAGGAAAGGATCGAGGTGCTCGACCGCCGGCGCGAGGTCGAGGCCATGGTGAAGAGCGCCGAGGCCGAAAAGACCGATCCCGGCGTCTCGGGACCGGCCACCTCCGAAGCGGCCGTGAGCGTGATCGAGCGCATGACGACGGTCGACCGCGAAAAGCGCGGCTCGATCCCCGTCACGGTGCAGTCCCTCGGACTCGCCGAAGCGCTCCATTTCTACGAGTCGGGCGACATCGGGCGCAAGGAAGACGTGCGCAAAAACTTCCTTTCCGCGAAGACGGGCGTTCAGGGCTTGACTCTGGTTTCCCCTTACGACCTTCGTAGAGGAGAAACGGGTGTGGGACTCGAAGATCCGAAGACCGATGCGGCCGAACCCGGGAGCGAAACCGCCGGCGAAGAAAAATCTTCGCGCGAAGAAGCTTCAAAGGGCGAAATGCCGGCAGGATCGCGCAAAAAGAAGTAAATTATTTACCACAATCAAAACAATCCTTTTCCGCGAACGGAAAAGGCCGGCGAAAAATCTCTTGAACGAGAATTTTCATAAATAGTAAGGCTATCGATTTCTTGTGTTCGATAGCATTTGTTGCGTCTGCAAAGAGCGAAAAGGCGCGCAGATCTACTCCCGAGCGGAAGTCACAGCGATCTAGGTACATTCCCGCCCCCTCAATGCGGGAGCGGGAGAAGCTTGAAATGTCGAGCGAAGAAGTCGTTCCGCTTTTCGTAAAAAGATTGCGGGTAAACGCTCATAAACATGACTTTTCTGCCTTTCGACGGCCTCGTTATTTAGCGTTTACGCGTAGAAACCTGACGAACGCTCGCCGGACATCCGCCTTTTGGGGGAGGAGTAGGGAGGAGAAGACCTGAAAAAGAAGCAAGGGAAAAGTAGGACGAAAAGCGCTTGAAAACGAGGCAAACCAGCCGCTTCGCTAGGGTTTTCATTTATTGTCCCCGGGCTCTCGCGGGTAATGTTTTACGTATAAAACCGTAATGCCGCGGGAGGATGATTGATAAAAAGCAAAAGTGCTGATGGGGTGGGGACTCAAGTTTGCTTAACCCTAAGTTAAGGAGTAGATTTCTCGGCGTATCGGGCGCATGCTCTATACGAAGACCTCACCCGTCCGACTCGGTGTACCCCCACCGAAGAGGATGTTTTTTAACCCTGTTATAAGAGACTTAACGGAGCTAAATATGACCAAGCAATCTAAGCTTCTGTCTCTGGCCGCCAGTCTGAGCGCCGCTCTCGTCGCCACTTCGGTTTCCGCCGCGGAAGCCCCGAAGGTTGACCTGCCGCGCGATCTCGACGGCTATGTGGCTCAAGATAAGGCCTTCTGGGACTACCTCAAGGCCAATCACCCGTACTTCAAGTACCTCAAGGAAAACCGCGTCGTCGGCAAGTTCACGATGTCGGACCGTAACGAGGAATGGGTTGAATTCGGTAACGGCGGACAGTATCACAAGGATACGGGCCGCAAGGTTGCCGTGACCTATCGCCTCCCGTACGAATCCTTCCTTGACCTCCCGAACAAGTTCGTTGGTCCGAAGAAGTGCGGTGAATGCCACCCCTCGCAGTATGAAAAGTGGGAACGTTCGCGTCACAACAAGATCGTCCGCTTCCCGGAAGAACTGACCGAACCGCAGGTTGCGGGCGACATGAAGAAGCCCCTCTATGGTTCCAAGGCTTCCGTGCTGCCGGAAGGTATTGAAGCCGATGACGTTTACGTCATCATGGGTACGCCGCGTACGAAGTACGGTTTCGTGGACAAGTGGCTTGTCCGCGGTACCTACCACGTCGAAGAAGGTAACCTCGGCAAGGGCACGGGCAAGATGGTTGCCGGCGGCAACCAGTTCTCCCGCAACTGGGCGCAGCACATCACGCCGGAAGTCGCCAAGAAGATCCACGAATGGGATCCGACCTTCCCGACCAAGCTCGAAGACTTCGGCGCTCAGACGTCGAACGTTTGGGGCTTCAACTCCTACGGCGCTTCCAACCGCACGCAGGCCATGTTCCAGCCGGGTTCCTCCTACTGCGAAATCTGCCACACCTGGAAGTTTGACTTCAAGAGCCAGGACGAACTCTTTGCCGCTTTGGGTGACTCGAAGAAGCTTCGCAGCCACACCATCGCCAAGGGCGTCTCCTGCGAAGAATGCCACGGCGCGGGTGCTCACCTCTACGGTGCTCGCGGCGCCGGCATGCCGTCCAACTGCGAACGTTGCCACCAGCGCTTCGTTTACAACCAGGACGATGCCAAGGCCAACTTCAAGACCCCGTTCAACAGCTACTTCAAGAGCTTCTGCCCGGCTTGCGGTACCGAAGGTTCGCAGTCGCACTACACGAAGCACTATCAGAAGGGTATGCGTTGCACGACCTGCCACGATCCTCACGAAGTGACGAGCAACGACTGGGCTTCCCAGTACACGGTTCCGAACCTCAAGAAGAAGTGCCAGGACTGCCACACCACGGCTGCTGAATTCTTCGCTCAGGGCGGTACGCACAGCCGCAACGACTGCGCCTCCTGCCATATGCCGAAGATGGGTTCGTGCGAAAACTTCGCTTCGATCCAGCGTCCTGACATGGCCGGCTTCGACAACGTCCGCGCTTCGCACATCTGGCGTATTTTGGTCGACCCCGAAAAGAAGTCGATCAACCCGCCTGACGGCGCCAAGGATCGTAAGCTGACGAGCCCGAAGGGCTGGAAGCTCACGAAGGACGACGGTCGTCCCTACATCGACCTGATGTGGACCTGCGGTCGCACGGCTTATCAAGACAAGCACCAGGTTGAAGCTCTGGGCTGCCACAGCCCGATCCAGTCGAAGTTCCCTGAAGCTCTCCGCTTCAAGGATCAGAAGACCATCTACAACAAGGTTGTCGCCTGGCAGACCCCCGTTAAGGAAGGCTATGCCAAGATCACGGCCGACCTCGTCACGATCACCGACATGCTGAAGGTTGCGAAGCTTTCGAACTCGGATCGCGCTCAGGTCCAGCTCCTCGCTGAAAACGCTCGCCGCGTTGCCGCCAAGATCAAGGACGACGGTTCGTGGGGTGTCCACGCTCCGCAGTATGCCAAGCAGCTCGTTGACGAAGGCGTCGTCTTCGCGAATGAAGCTCTTGCCATCCTGAACAAGGGCGCCAAGACCGCTGCGAAGTAATCCTGACGTAGGGATCAGCTTCACCTCAGGCAACTGAGGATAGGCTAGAGGAGGCTCGGAGTTCGCTCCGGGCCTCTTTTTTTGTCGGTTTCACTCCTCGGCTACAATGTTCGGAAAAGCCTTGCCTTTTCGACTCTCCCATGACTTTTGTTCTGACGCGCCCGAACGACGATTCCGGTTCCGTCCATGCCGACAATACAGACGGTTCGGACGGATCGGCGTCGTTGCGCGTCGTCGCGTTCGATCTCGAAATCAATCCCGAGACGGGACTCTGCCTCGACATGGGAGCGACGGATTCCGAAAACGGTCACTACCGCGGGTGCGTCGCGGCGGACTTTCGAGCCTTTGTCCGCGGGGCCGACGTCGTGGGCGGGCACAACGTCGTCGACTGCGACATGGCGCTCTGTCCGGAACTCTTCGACGGACTCTCGGCGCCCGTTTTCGATACGCTCCGTCTTGAAACGCTTCTGTTGCCGCGCTCGCGCCGTCACGCACTCCAAAAGGAAGCACCCGGACGGGCGGGAGACCGAAGCAATCCGCTCTCGGACGCCGAGGCTTCCTTTCTGCGTCTGCTCGAACTCATGGACGCCTGGCGGGCTCTTCCCGAAGAGGTTCGGGGAATCCTTCTCGAACTCCTTGCCGACGTGCCGGGTTTTTCGGGCTTTTTCTTCCTCCTGGGCGCCAAGCCCCAAGGTCTGTCGGACCCGGTTTCCGAAATCCGGCGGGTTTTCTCGGGAAAGCTCTGTACCTCCGCGCCGATTGAAGTGTTCGTCGAGCGGCATCCCGTGGAACTCGGCTGTGTTCTCGCCTTCATCGCCGTTTCGGAGGCCGAGCACGCGGACTTTCCCGCCACACCCCTCTGGCTCTTGCACCGGTACCCTGAAACGGACCGCATCGTCGAGGCGTTGAGGGGACGCCTTTGCCGGGATCCCGAGTGCGAATACTGTCGTCGCATTTCGAACCTCAGGGCGGCGCTCAAGGAATATTTCGGCTTCGACGGCTTTCGCGTCTACGACGGAGACCGCGAGTCACTGCAGGAAGCCGCGGCCGCGTCGGCCGTCGCGGGCGAGTCGTTGCTCGCGATCTTCCCGACGGGCGGCGGCAAGTCCATCACCTTCCAGCTGCCGGCGCTCATGGCGGCCCGCGCGACGGCGGGACTCACGGTCGTTCTCTCGCCCCTGCAGTCCCTTATGAAGGACCAGGTGGACAATCTCGAGAAAAAGGAGATCTTCGCCGCCGCCACGATCAACGGGCTCGTCAATCTGCTCGAAAGAAAGGCGGCCTTTGAAGAAATCGAGAGCGGACGGGCGTCGCTTCTCTACATCTCGCCCGAAGCATTGCGGTCTCCGTCGATCGTGCGGGCGTTGGAGAAACGTCGGGTCGAGCGCTTCGTGATCGACGAAGCCCACTGCTTTTCGGCCTGGGGCCACGACTTCCGCGTGGACTACCTCTACATCGGGGAGTTTCTGAAGGAGTTTCAGGAGCGCGTCGGGCGCAAAATTCCAGTCTCGTGCTTCACCGCCACCGCGAAGGCGAAGGTCGTGCAGGACATCTGCGACTATTTCGAGCGCACCTTGGGCGTTCACCTTCGCGTGTTCCGCACGTCGGCGGTGCGCAAAAACCTCGAGTATCAGATCAAGCACTTCGACGACGGCGACGCAAAGTACGCCTACATGCGAAGCCTCATCGAGAGCCGCGACTGTCCGACGATCGTCTACACGGACCGCGTCGCCACGACCGAGGATCTGGCCGACCGTCTCACGCGGGACGGCTTTCCGGCACTTCCGTACAACGGGAAGATGGATCCCGAAGAGAAGATCAAAAACCAGAACGCCTTTCTCTCGAACCGCGTAAAGATCATGGTCGCGACCACCGCCTTCGGGATGGGGGTGGATAAGGAGGACGTCCAACTCGTCATTCACCACGACATTTCGTCGTCGCTCGAAAACTACGTGCAGGAATCGGGGCGCGCGGGGCGAAAGGTGGATCTTCATGCCGAGTGTTACATCCTTTTCAACGAAGACGACATCAACCGGCACTTTTCGCTCCTTTCCGCCACGAAGCTCACGCTCTCCGACGTGCAGCAGGTCTGGAACGCCGTGAAGCGCCTCTCCGCGGGTCGTCGCGAATTCGCCGTGACGGACCTCGAGGTCGCGCGCGAGGCGGGCTGGGACTGCGACGCCGAACAGATCAAGACCAAGATCACCGCCGCGATCGGAGCGCTCGAGAACGCGGGCTACGTGAAGCGCCGAAGCAACACCGGGCGCGTCTATGCGACGGGCCTTCGCGAGAAGACCTTTCACGACGGGCAAAAGCGCATCGAAGAGGATTGGAAGCGGGGTGCCGCGAGCGTCTTTCATTCGGAAGCGAAACGAATCGAAGCGGAGCGCGTTCTGCAGTCGCTCGTTTCGCGCAGAAGTACCGGCGCTTCGGTCGGGGCCGTGAAGGCGGACGACAAAAAGTCCGTCGAAGCGCGCGTCGACTACATCGCCGACCGTCTGGGACTTGAAACTCACGCCGTGGTGCGGGCGGTCACGAACTTGAGAACGCTCGGGATTCTGACGGACGAGCGCGACATGCGCGCCACCCTTACGGGAGCGCCGCAGATCCTTGAGCGACGCCTCTCGCGTCTTGCGGATTTGGAGCACAGGATTCTCGACTATGTCCTCTCGGCACGGCACCCGGACTGGGCGGACGGGGACGTCGTGAGCCTCGTCGAAATGAACGCGGCGCTCGAAGACGTCCTCGGGAAGGCCGTGGGTCTTCCCGTCATTCAGCGGCTTTTGCAGAGCCTTCGACAGGCGGATCTTGTCGAAATCGAACGGACAAGCTCGAAAAAGCATTGGCGCATCCGTCTCAAGACGACCCGCGGAAAGGCCTTGGCGAAAATCGAAAAGCTCGCGGGCGTGGGCGAGCGGGCGCTCGGGGCGCTCTGCGGTTTGGGAGACGACCGCTCGGCGGCCGGCGAAAAGACGGAGGAGGGGAAGGACGCCAAGCGCACGGTTTCGTTCTCCTTTACGGAGCTTCTAAGGAACGTCAACGATCCCTCGGGCCTTTTTCGCGAGAAGACCACGTCGGACGAACTCGAGAAGTCGCTCCTCTTTTTGCATCGAAACGGACTCGTGTCGGTCGACGGGGGCTTCTTCGTCGCCTACCTTCCGATGCGGCTCGAGCGGCTCATCACCGACAACCGCCGAAAGTACCGGCAGAAGGACTACGCCTTCCTCGACGACTACTACAAGGAGCGCATCCAACAGATTCACATCGTGGGCGAATACGCGAACCTCATGGTCCGCGACCGCGAGGCGGCGAAGCGCTACGTTCGGGACTACTTTGAGCTTCCCTATGCGGACTTCCTCAAAACCTACTTCCGGGGCGGAAGGGAAGAGGAACTGAAACGCAGCATGACGCCCGCGCTCTACGAGAAGCTCATCGGGACGCTCTCCGACGCGCAGAAAGACATTCTCTTTTCGAAGGCGCAGTACATCGTCGTGGCGGCGGGGCCGGGAAGCGGGAAGACGCGGGTGCTCGTACACAAGCTCGCCCACCTGATGCTCGCCGAAAACGTCCGGCCCGAGCAGCTCGTGATGCTCACCTTCTCGCGCGCGGCAACCCTCGAATTCAAGGCGCGGCTCATCGCGCTCTACGGGAAGGGGGCGCGCTTCGTCACGGTGAAGACCTTCCACTCCTACGCCTTTGAAGTTCTCGGCCGTCCGGGTTCGATCGAAGGGGCGACGCACGTCGTGCGCCGTGCGGTCGAGGCGATCCGCGAGGGACGGGTCGATCCCTCTTCGGTCGCGGCGACGGCGCTCGTTCTCGACGAAGCGCAGGACATGGACGCGGACGAATTCGAACTCGTCAAAGCCCTGATCGAGCGCAATCCCGAGATGCGGATCCTGGCCGTCGGCGACGACGATCAGAACATCTACGGTTTTCGCGGGTCGGATTCGCGGCATTTCGCCGCCCTCAAGACGGACGAACGATACGGCGCCGAATGGCACGAGCTCGTCGACAACTGGCGCAGTCTCCCCGCGATCGTGCATACGGCGAACCGCTACGCGAAATGTCTCAAGGGGCGGCTTAAGACGCGCGAAAACCGCTCGGTTCGCGAGGGAACGGGCGAGGTGCGCATCGTTCATTACGTTACGGAAAACCTCGAGACGGCCGTGGTGGAGGCGATTCGCGCGGAAAAGCGAAGGGGTATGACCGCGGTTCTCGCGCACACGAACCGCGAGGTGGAGACGATCGCGTCGCTTTTGACGGAGGCCGGGATTCCCGTCGAACTCGTGCGCGGCGACAAGACCTTCCGCGTAGGCAACCTCCTCGAAGTGCAGATTCTCACGAGAGCCCTGCAAAAGGCGAAAAAGCCCGTCTACGAACCGGAAATCTGGGCGAAGGCCCAGGAGGAACTGCGAAGTCGTTGTGCGGGCAGTCCCTGGGTCGAACCCGTGATCGAGTTTGCAAAGCGCTTTCGAAAGACCGCTGCGGGCGACGTCTTTGCGAGCGACTGGGAGGAGGCCGTGGCGGAGAGCCGCCTCGAAGACCTCTTCGCGTCCGAAATCCGGGCCGTGGTCGTCTCAACCTATCACGGCGCCAAGGGCAGGGAATTCAATCGGGTGCACTGTCTCGTGCATCCCGATCGGTTGAAGCGCATGCCGCCCGGACTCTCCGCGGCCGAGACGCAAAAGCAGTTGGGCGACGTTCATCGCTCGCTCTACGTGGCGCTCACGCGCGCGAAGGATGCGCTCACCGTGCATACGACCGGAGACTTTCTCAAGCATTTCGCGACGGAAGGAGTGGAGCGCGTCCGGGACGACAAGGACTATCCGGAACCCAAGAAGATCCTCCTTCGCATGGGGCTGAGCGACGTGTGGCTCGACCACGTCAAGGACAAGAAGCTTCGAATTTTCGCCGAACTCACCGCGGGCGACGAACTGCGGGTGGTTCGGAACGGTCGGACGGAATTCCGGGCCGGGGGACTTTGCTGCGCCAAAGCGTCGGCGAAATTCGACGGGACGCTCGCCGAAAAACTCGGAGAGGGCTACGAAATCGAGTCGGCCGCGGTCTGGGCGATCGTGCGCCGGGACGTCCCCGACGAGGACCGAAGCGACGCGGTCGTTCTCCCCGTTCTCACGCTTCGCCGAATCCAGACAGATTCGGAACGCTGATTCTCAAAGACGCCGATGCGGGAGAGGGGAGGATTGCCTGCAAAAATAGAGACGCTATCGGAAATGCCGCGATGATTGTATGAATGCATCTTACGGTTTTATTATCGACTTACGGACTCGGAAATAGATCGCTGTTCATTTTTGGAATAACGCATACCTCCTTTTCCGTAAAGAACGGTTGATTTTATGAGATGAGAACCGATGTCAATAGGGCGATAACAATGAACGGTCCGCTCGGCAAGCGGGTTTCGTCCGTTTTCGCCTGAAAAATGCGCAGATCGGGATTGGTAACCGTGCGGGAACCAAACGAAGGGGTACGGAAGAGGAAAGAGGAACGGTCGGTACGGAAAAGAAGATCTTTGGAGCGAGAAGTTTTTATCTATAAGGGAAGAGTTGTACGGGTTAACGCTAGTCAAAAAGATGTAAATGAAACGTTTCGTTTCTTTGGACTACCTCCATAGAATGAGGCCTCTCTCGGTCCCGACTTTAGGGCGTTTTAAAGCATTTTCTTCAAGAAAATCCCTGTAGCGTAAC